>Ga0207667_10000053_pt1 | contig 226712 bp, 186 predicted proteins | sample KBSCornC52_FD_184301 | JGI IMG/M metagenome (GOLD analysis project Ga0207667, IMG submission 184301) | Corn rhizosphere microbial communities from Kellogg Biological Station, Michigan, USA - KBS Corn C5-2 (SPAdes) (version 2) | ecosystem: Host-associated > Plants > Roots > Rhizosphere > Soil ...
GCGGATCCCAGATCTCGGCTTCCACCGTCAGCGGTGTTTCGCTCTGCCAGCGGATGCCGATCCAGAAGAACAGGAACAAGGCCACGTGCATCACCAGCGCCAGCGTGATGGCGCGCCAGCGGCCGGGAGCCTTGGGGATGTTGTAGGGTGCGTTATCGCTCATATCACTCGGGTGTGCGCTTACTTGGTGGCCAGGCCGACCCGCGCAATGCCCTGTTTCTTGGCTTCCGAGATCACTTGCACGACCTCGTCATACTTGATGTCCTTGTCAGCCGAGATCATCACGGCCAGCTCGGGATTGTCATCGTGCAGCTTGCGCAGGCGCTCCGACAGGTCGGTCTTGCCGGTCACCGTCTCGGCCTTCTTGCCGCCGCTCTTGGGGCCATTGATGCGGATGGTGGCCTGGCTGTTGGGCTTGAGGGCGATCTCGATATAGTCCGAAGGCGGTTGCGTGGACTTGCCCGCCGTGGGCAGGTTGATCACGCTGGGGTTGGTGATGGGCGTGGCCACCATGAAGATGATCAGCAGCACCAGCATCACGTCGATGTAGGGCACGACGTTGATTTCTGACTTGAACTTGCGGGGACGGCCCCCGCGCATCGATGACCCAGCCATTAGCGTGCCTGACGTTGCAAGATGTTGGAGAACTCTTCGATGAAGCTTTCGAAGCGGATCGCCAGACGATCGATGTCGTGCGAATAGCGGTTGTAGGCGACCACGGCCGGAATGGCGGCAAACAGGCCAATGGCGGTGGCGATCAGCGCTTCGGCAATGCCGGGCGCAACGGCGGCCAGGGTGGCTTGCTGCACGTTGGCCAGGCCGCGGAAGGCGTTCATGATGCCCCAGACGGTGCCGAACAGGCCCACGTAGGGCGAGACCGAGCCGACCGAAGCCAGGAAGGCCAGGTGCGATTCCAGCGCATCCATTTCGCGCTGGTAGGCCGCGCGCATGGCGCGGCGGGCGCCATCGAGCAGCAGGCTGGGATCGACGGCGCCGCCACGGGCCGCCACCGACGCCTTGGCCTTGGTGAATTCACCCATGCCGGCCTGGAAGATGCGTTCCAGCGCGCCGCCGGCACCACCGGCCTTGCGGCGGTTGGACAGGGCGTCCTGGTACAGCGCCGAGAGGTTGCCGCCGGACCAGAAGACGCGCTCGAATTCCTCGGTCTGCACACGGGCGGCGCGGATGGTGAACATCTTGCGGAAGATGTAGGTCCAGCTGATGATCGAGGCCGACAGCAGCAGCAGCATCACCAGTTGCACCAGGACGGACGCGTTTGCGATCAGCGAAATGAAGGACAGGTCTTGTGTGACATTCATGGGAAAGTGTGGCGGCTTGGAGGCGGCGTTTGGATGGAAAGTCGAGAGTTAAAAATCTTTTGTTCAGTGGGCCTGCGGGCGATACGAAACAAAAGACGGTAAATACAGACAGAAGTTTTCCCTGCGGCAGATCGTCCCAACTGGCGAGAGGGGCCTGCGAGCAGGCGCGAATCTCTGAGCCATAAAGGCGCGGATGAGCTTTTCCGTTGACATCATGTGGTCTTCTTGATGCAAGTCAGCAGTTCGTCAGGAATTGGGCGTGGCCGGAAAGTGGCCTGGTCCACGCAGACGACGGTGATGCTGCCGCGGGCCAGCAGCCTGGGTTCGCCATCCCCCGACGGCAGGCGCCAGGCTTCCTGGACGAATTCCATGGAAGCGTTTCGAAGTTTTTCGACCACGACGGTCAGGCGGAGTTCATCGTCCAGGCGGGCCGGCCAGAGGTATTCGACGTTGGTGTTCTTGACCACGAAGATGGCGCCGGTGGTCGCGGCAAGCTGCTGTTGCTGGAAGCCGAAGGAGCGCAGCCATTCGGTGCGGGCACGCTCGAAGAACTTCAGGTAATTGGCGTAGAAGACAACGCCACCGGTATCTGTATCTTCGTAATAGACCCGGATCTTCCAGTCGAATGGACTACTGGCGGCACTCATATGCTTCTTGTTATTGGGAAATCTGCTGTGGCAGCGGAAATGGAGACAGAGGAAAAAGGATCAATCAATATTGCACTATTGCAATCACGCCCGTGACGACCGCAGACTTCTTGCGGCAGTCAACAGGAAAGCAGGAAAGGGCAGAAGAGGCGTTCCTGCGGCACCGTGGCGGCTCCGGCAAAACGCCATTCTACCTCATCCCTTATTGTTTGCGCTTGATGTTGAAGGGGCTGAAGCCCTGGCAGGTCGGCATCAGCTCCATGTAGTTGATGTTCACATGGGCCGGCATGGTGGCGACCCAGAAGGCCGCTTCGGCGATATCGTCTGCCGTCAGGGGCGTGGTGCCTTCGTAGACCTTGGCCGCTGCGCCGTCGTCGCCCTTGAAGCGCACGTTGGAGAACTCGGTGCCGCCGCACAGGCCGGGGGCCAGGTTGGTGGCGCGCACGCCGGTGCCGACCAGGTCGGCGCGCAGGTTCAGGGTGAACTGGTCAACGAAGGCCTTGGTCGCGCCGTAGACGTTGCCGCCCGGATACGGGTAGGCGCCAGCCACCGAACCCAGGTTGATGATGGTGCCGCGGCCGCGCTTGACCATGTCCGGCAGCAGGGCGTGGGTGATGGTGACCAGGCCCTTGACGTTGGTGTCGATCATGGTTTCCCAGTCCGACAGCGCCACTTCGTGGGCCGGGCCCAGGCCCAGCGCCAGGCCGGCATTGTTGATCAGGACATCCACTTCCTTCCAGGCGCCGGTGAGGCTGGCCAGGCCGGTCTCGATGGAGGATTTGCTGGTCACGTCCAGCACCAGCGGCAGCACCTTGTCGGCGCCCAGCTCCTTGACCAGGTCGTCCAGACGCTCCTTGCGGCGGCCGGCGGCAATCACCTTGTGGCCATTGCCGGCGAATTTGCGCGCCATGGCGGCGCCGAAGCCTGCGGTTGCTCCTGTAATCAAGACGACCATCTCTTCAATCTCCTGTTGGTGTGGCGATGTGGCGTGGAACCGGCGCTGCCGGAAAGAAGAGGGAATTGTAGCCCAAAGCCACTTTTTACGAGGGCGGGCTCGCTTTTTCTGCTTGCTTGGCTGGCATTGCGGGGTGTTGTCAGGAGCAGCGGGGTTCTTGCCCAAATCGCCTCGTTTCACTACAATGCGCTGACCATTTCGTCTCACGTGACTGGCGAAACGCCGGCGAAAGCCGGCCAAGATGGGGATCCATCGGGAAGCGTGAGATTTCAACAGCCGTGCGCCTGGGCAGCCGAATGGACAGTACGACTGAGGCTGCCCGCAATCCCATTCTATTTTCTGGCCCTCATTCGATTTCGGAAGTCGAGCTACCGGCATGTCCGCATCTTGCCGGTGACGCGATCTTCGGCCGCAGCTCATCAATTTGGAGAAATACCATGTTTGACAAGAACCAGACTCTCGCGAAAGTCGATCCCGACCTGTGGTCTGCCATCCAGAAGGAAAACGCACGCCAGCAGGATCACATCGAGCTGATCGCTTCTGAAAACTACACCTCGCCGGCCGTCATGGAAGCGCAAGGTTCGCAACTGACCAACAAGTACGCCGAAGGCTATCCGGGCAAGCGCTACTACGGCGGCTGCGAATACGTGGACGTGGCCGAGCAGCTGGCCATCGACCGCTTGAAGGCCCTGTTCGGCGCCGAAGCCGCCAACGTGCAGCCGAACTCTGGCTCCCAGGCCAACCAGGGCGTGTTCTTCGCCATGTTGAAGCCGGGCGACACCATCATGGGCATGTCGCTGGCAGAAGGCGGCCACCTGACCCACGGCATGGCGCTGAACATGTCGGGCAAGTGGTTCAACGTGGTTTCCTACGGCCTGAACGACAAGGAAGAGATCGACTACGACGCCATGGAACGCCTGGCCCGTGAGAAGAAGCCCAAGCTGATCATCGCTGGCGCCTCGGCTTACTCGCTGCGCATCGACTTCGAGCGTTTCGCCAAGATCGCCAAGGAAGTCGGCGCCTACTTCATGGTCGACATGGCCCACTACGCCGGCCTGATCGCCGCTGGCGTCTATCCGAACCCGGTGCCCTTCGCCGACTTCGTCACCTCGACCACCCACAAGTCCCTGCGCGGCCCGCGCGGTGGTGTGATCCTGATGAAGGCCGAGCACGAGAAGGCCATCAACTCGGCCATCTTCCCCGGTATCCAGGGGGGGCCGCTGATGCACGTCATCGCTGCCAAGGCCGTGGCCTTCAAGGAAGCGGCTTCGCCGGAATTCAAGGCCTATCAGCAGCAAGTGGTGAAGAACGCCGACGTGCTGGCCAAGACCCTGATCAAGCGTGGTCTGCGCATCGTCTCCGGCGGCACCGAGTCGCACGTGATGCTGGTGGACCTGCGCCCCAAGGGCCTGACCGGCAAGGAAGCCGAAGCCATCCTGGGTTCGGCCCACATGACCTGCAACAAGAACGGCATCCCCAACGATCCGGAAAAGCCGTTCGTGACCTCGGGCATCCGCCTGGGCAGCCCGGCCATGACCACCCGTGGTTTCAAGGAAGCCGAAGCCGAGAAGGTCGGTAACCTCATCGCCGACGTGCTGGACAACCCGCATGACGCGGCCACCATCGAGCGCGTCAAGGCCGAGGTGAAGCAGCTGACCGACGCTTTCCCGGTCTACGGCTGAATCCCGGCCTGAGTCCAGGCAGGCCGGCGCAGTGTCGTCGCGCCAGCTTGCCCGGGCAGCTCGATGTATTACCGGAAGGCGCCCGTTGTTGCGGGCGCCTTCGCGTATCTGCCTCTCGGTACACTGGATTGACCGGCGCGTTGCTGTCATCGTGCCTACCCCGGTGCTGCTGCCGGCAGGGCGTATCTGGTCATGCCTGATCTGATCAGCCCGTCACGAAGTGCGAGGGCGCCGCCCTCTTTGTCTAGTCCAAGGGATTTATCGCCGCCATGAAGTGCCCATTCTGCAATCACGAAGACACCCCGGTGCTGGACACGCGCCTGTCCGAAGACGGCCATTCGATCCGTCGTCGCCGCCGCTGCGGCAATTGCGACAAGCGCTTCACCACCTATGAGCGCATCGAGCTGACCTTGCCGGTGATCGTCAAGAAGAATGGCAGCCGTACCGAGTTCGATCCGGCCAAGCTGCGCGGCAGCCTCATGCTGGCCTTGCGCAAGCGCCCGGTGTCCGCCGAGGCGGTGGACATGGCGATCCAGAGCATCCAGGACAAGCTGCTGCAGAGTGGTGAACGGGAAGTGATGTCGGGGCAGATCGGCGAATTGGTCATGCGCGAACTGAAGCGCCTGGACAAGATCGCCTATATCCGCTTTGCCTCGGTGTACAAGAGTTTCGAGGACGTCGCCGAATTCCAGGACGCCATCGCCGAAGTAGGGCAGGAGCGCAAGGGCGTCAAGCGACGCGACGATTAACTCGCGCTGAACCCGGCAATGAGAGAGGCGCGCCCTTGTGGGTGCGCAGGCATAAAAAAACGGCTGCATATGCAGCCGTTTTTCTTGAATCAAGCCCCGCCTGTGCCGCTGTGCCGGCATCCTGAACCTGACGGTTCAAGTTGGTTGCAGTAGTTCAATTTCGGGTTCATCGGACTAGCGACGATCACGCCCATCAAACGATCCCACAACCTATGCTCGTAAATGGTTCAAGGAATATATGGCAATCGCGAACACGGCAGGAGTACGAAGTCTAACGCATTCGCCGCCACGAACCAAGGCCTGTGTGAATTTTTTCCCGAGGATTTTGTAACCAGTTTTTCCTGCACGTCCGAGCATGAAAAAATGGCTGCCCAGAGCAGCCATTTTGCGTCACCGACACCGGATGTCCCTGATGGGTCAGAACAGTTTTTCCTGTGGAGCAAGCGCCTGATCGACCACCTCGGTGATGGTGGCGATCTGCTGCTGCCACTGTGCCAGGGTCATGCCGGCGAACGGACCTTCATTGCGTTGCATGCTCAGCAACTCGGCGGCGATGCCCAGGCCCGCCATCACGGCAATGCGGTCGGTGCCCTTGATGCGCCCGGCATCGCGGATGGCGCGCATCTTCTGGTCGAGATAGGCGACGGCGTGGTGCAGGGCGGCCTGTTCGCCCTCCTGGCAGGCCAGGGTATAGGACTGGCCCATGATCATGGCCTGGATCTGGATGGTGCTCATGCGGCCTCCTCATTGGCGGGCGCCGCTTCTTCCTCGGCCACCGGCAATTGCGCCAGGACCGCAGAGACGCGCCGATAGGCTTCGTCCACGCGGTTGTTGAGCGTGGCGTTGTCTTCGGAAAGCCCTTTGACTTTCCGGCGCAGCTCGGCGTTTTCCTCGCGCAGGCGTTGCGCCAGTTGGGCTAGCTGGGAGACTTTTTCAGCCAGTTGCAGGAATTCGGAACTCATGTGTTGAATGTTCGCAGGATGGGAATTGTGCTGACCGGCCTTATCGGTGTGGTCAGCAATCTTCAATTATAAGCCCATTGCACCGCGCCCAGAACAAGAACGGACGCCAGGGCCGGCCGGAAGAGCTTGGTCCACGGTCAGCTGCATTGGTTCCTCCCGGATGTTGACGCGCTGCCTCTCACTCGCCCCGGCGCACTGCCTGACCATGCAGGCGCATATAGCCCTGCTGCAGCACGAAGTTGTCGAAGGCGGTCAGCAGCGGGTGGTATTTCTCGCTGTTGCGCTCCAGTTGCATCAATGCATAGCCTACGGCTTCCAGCGTCGAGAGCTGCTCGGGCTTGTGCGATTTGCGGATGGTGTAGCGCGAGGCCGGCGTGTCCGCCAGCACCAGGCGCGGCAGGGTTTGCAGGATGGGATTGTCGAAGAGCATCTTGCGGCTCTTGCGCCAGGTGCCATCGAGGATTACCAGGCGGATGCGCTGGAATTCCTCCTGCCCTTCGACCTTCATCGTGCGCGCGTCGAAATAAGTGGTGGACGGGGTGCTGGCGTCGTCCGTGTAGAGCAGCACCGGATGGACCTTCTCGCTGGGGCTGACGTTGCGCAGCCGGGAAGGGCCATGCAGCAGCGCCTCCAGTTCGTCCGTGTCGAAGACCGAGCCGACCACCAGCTTGCTGGCCGGCAGGCTCAGGTGCAGCAGACGCACGCTGTTCTTGGCATTGCCCACTTCCAGGGGGTGCTGCAGGATCAGCACGTCGAACGCATGGTCGATGGGCGAGGTCCAGTGGCAGATGCAAGCCGTCATGGCGCGCTGGCAGATCGGGCAAAGCAGTCTGCGGGACGCGGGTTGAGCGTGTTGATCGAGCGGGGAAACCAAAATGATGGGCCTTCTTTAGGGTGCGCAATGGTTCATCTTGCTGCCGGCGAGCCCGTATTTGCGCTTTTCAGGCCACCGGCACGACAGTTCATCTCGGTAGGCTAGATTGATCCCTGCATCGTTCGACGTCAATCGACATTAAGCGAAGATACTCTCGATTTTTGGTGATATTGAAATGCAATTTTAACCATAGTGAAGGGCGGCCCTTGTCGCCGTCAATCGTTTGATACAAGCTGTAAGGCTTTGTTGACGCATAACCCGCCTTACACCTTGAGAAAATCTTCCCGTCCTCCGAGCCAGCGGGCCAGGTGGCGGTCAACGATGTCCGGGGCATGCTGGAGCAGCGCCTGGGCCGTATCGCGCGCCTTTTCCACCAGCCACTGGTCGGTGGCCAGGTCGGCGAAGCGCAGCATGGCTTCACCCGACTGGCGCGCGCCGAGGAATTCGCCAGGACCGCGGATGTCCAGGTCGCGCCGGGCGATCTCGAAGCCGTCGGTGGTTTCGCGCATGGTGGCCAGGCGCTGCTTGGCCGTGCCGCCCAGCGGCCCCTGGTAGAGCAGCAGGCACACGCTGGCCGCCGATCCCCGTCCCACCCGCCCGCGCAACTGGTGCAGCTGCGACAGGCCGAAACGTTCGGCATGCTCGATCACCATCAGCGATGCATTGGGCACATCCACGCCGACCTCGATGACCGTGGTGGCCACCAGCAGATGAATGGCGCCCCGGCTGAAGCCTTCCATGACCATCTGTTTTTCCACCGGCTTCATGCGGCCATGCACCAGGCCGATCTGCAGGTCGGGCAGGGCGGCCGACAGCGCCGCATGGGTGTCGGTGGCGGTCTGCAACTGCAGTGCCTCGGATTCCTCGATGAGCGGGCAGACCCAGTAGATCTGCTTGCCTTCCAGCGCGGCGGCATGGACTCGTTCGATCACCTCATCCCGGCGGTTCTGGTCGATCACGCGCGTGACGATGGGCGAGCGGCCTGGCGGCAGTTCGTCGATCACCGACACTTCCAGGTCGGCGTAATAGGTCATGGCCAGGGTGCGCGGGATGGGCGTGGCCGACATCATCAACTGGTGCGGCACTGCCGGCGAGTCGCGATCGGCCGGGTTGAAGCTCTTGTTGCGCAAGGCCAGCCGCTGGCCGACGCCGAAGCGGTGTTGCTCGTCCACGATCACCAGCCCCAGGTTCTCGAATTGCACCGTGTCCTGGATCAGCGCGTGGGTGCCGATGACCAGCCTTGCCGCGCCGGATTCGATGTGCGCCAGCGCCTCGGTCTTTTCCTTTTTCTTCTGGCTCCCGGAGAGCCAGGCCACGCCAATATCGAGCGGCTCCATCCAGGCAGCGATCTTGCGGAAATGCTGTTCGGCCAGGATTTCAGTGGGCGCCATCAGCACCGCCTGGCAGCCGCTGTCGATGGCCTGCGCCGCCGCCAGCGCGGCCACCACCGTCTTGCCGCTGCCCACATCGCCCTGCAGCAGGCGCTGCATCGGGAACGACTGGCGCAGGTCGGCGCGGATCTCTTCCAGTACGCGCTGCTGGGCGCCTGTCAGCTGGAAGGGCAGGACCTTGGTCAGTTCCTCGGTGATGCGTCCCGTCACCGGCAGCGCGCGCGAGCTCTTGGCCCGGCGCGCGGCCTGGGCGCGCTTGAGCGAGAGCTGCTGGGCCAGCAGCTCGTCGAATTTCATCCGTATCCAGGCCGGGTGGGATTTCTCGATGAGCGCGTGTTCATCCACGTCCGGCGGCGGGTTGTGCAACAAGCGGACCGAAGGCTCGAAGGCGGCCAGGTTCAGTGTGGCCAGCATGGAGGGCGGCAGCGTGTCGCTCCAGTCCAGCCGGCTCATGGCATTGGCGATGGCCTTGCGCAGATAGGCCTGGGACAGGCCTTCGCCGGCCGGATAGACGGGCGTGAGGACCTCCGGCAGCGGCGCCCCCTCGTTGACCACCTTGTAGGAGGGATGGACCATCTCCGCGCCGAAAAAGCCGTGCCGCAATTCCCCGCGCACCCGCAGCCGCGTGCCTTCGGCCATTTGCTTGGTCTGGCTGCCGTAGAAGTTGAGGAAGCGCAGGGTGAGCTGGCCACTGTCGTCGCCCACCGTCACGATCAACTGCCGCCGCGGGCGGAACTGCACCTCGCAGGAGCTCACCACGCCTTCCACCTGCACGGTCTGCAAGCCCCGCATCGACGCATCGGCGATGCTCATGAGGGTGGTTTCATCCTCATAGCGCAGCGGCAGGTGCAGCACCAGGTCCATGTCATTGTGCAGGCCCAGCTTGGCCAGCTTGTTTTCGGGCTTTGTAGCCGACTTGGCGGCCGGCTTGGCGGCGGAGGCGGCCTTTTTCTTCGAGGCCGGCGGGCTGGTTTTCTTCGCGGTAGCGGGCATGCGGTCGGCGTTGGTTGGACAAGGAGCCATTGTGACTAGTCGCACGCGCATATGGGAAAAACGCGCAGACAGCGTAAAATAGCGGGTTACGCTATTTTACTGTGAATATTTACAGTATCAATCCCGCCGGCGACACTTCTTGCCCGGGAAGCGCCCTGGCGCAGCGCCACGAGCGCCGCCGCGCATCGCCTCCATCCATATTTTGCACGCATGTACTCTCTTTCCGACTTCGATTTCGAGCTCCCTCCCGAGCTGATTGCCCAGACTCCGCTGGCCGAGCGCAGCGCCTCGCGCCTGTTGCAGGTACAGGGTGCGCAACTGACCGACCGCCGCTTTTCCGACATCGTCGATCTGCTGCAGGCCGGCGACCTGCTGGTCTTCAACGATACCCGCGTGATCAAGGCGCGCCTGTTCGGCGTGAAGGAAACCGGGGGCAAGATCGAGGCGTTGGTCGAGCGCATCCTCGATCCGCGCACCGTACATGCCCAGGTGCGCGCCTCCAAGTCGCCGCCACCCGGCAGCCGCATCCGCCTGGCCGATGCCTTCGACGTGACCGTCGGCGAACGCTTTGGCGAGTTCTATACGCTGCATTTCCCCGAGGATGCCTTCGCGCTGCTGGAGCAATACGGCAGCCTGCCCCTGCCACCCTACATCGACCACGAGGCCGACGCCTACGACGAGACGCGCTACCAGACCGTCTACGCCAAGGAGCCCGGCGCAGTGGCCGCCCCCACCGCCGGCCTGCACTTCGACCAGGCCTTGCTGGAGCAACTGGCCGCACGGGGCGTGCAGCAGGCCTTCGTGACCCTGCACGTGGGCGCCGGCACCTTCCAGCCGGTGCGGGTGGAAGACCTGTCGCAGCACAAGATGCATAGCGAGTGGTACACCATCCCGCCGCAAACAGTGGAGGCCGTGCGCGCCACCAAGGCGGCTGGCCGCCGCGTGATCGCGGTGGGCACCACCAGCATGCGTGCGCTGGAGTCGGGCTCGCAGAGTGGCCAGCTCAAGGCCGGCAGCGACGATACCCAGCTCTTCATCACCCCCGGCTACACCTTCAAGACCGTGGACCAACTGGTGACCAACTTCCACCTGCCCAAGTCGACCTTGCTGATGCTGGTGTCGGCCTTTGCTGGCTATGAACACATCCGCGCCGCCTATGCGCACGCGATTGCACAGAAATATCGTTTCTTCAGCTATGGCGACGCCATGCTGCTGACCCGTACCTGAGAAACCTGAACAAGAAACCCGAGAGCACCATGCTGGAATTCACCCTGCTGAAAACCGACGGAAAGGCCCGCCGCGGCCGCGTCAAACTGAACCACGGCACCGTCGAGACGCCCATCTTCATGCCGGTGGGCACCTATGGTTCGGTCAAGGCCATGTCGCCGCTGGAACTGAAGGAGATCAACGCCCAGATCATCCTCGGCAATACCTTCCACCTGTGGCTGCGCCCCGGTCTGGAAGTGGTCAGCAGGTTCGGCGGCCTGCACAAGTTCATCGGCTGGGACAAGCCCATCCTGACCGACTCCGGCGGATTCCAGGTATTTTCGCTGGGAGAGATGCGCAAGATCACCGAAGAGGGCGTGCATTTCGCCTCGCCCATCAACGGCGACCGCCTGTTCCTCTCACCGGAAATCTCCATGCAGATCCAGCGCGTGCTCAATTCCGACATCGTCATGCAATTCGACGAATGCACCCCCTACGAGATCGATGGCCGCCCCGCCACCCGCGAAGAAGCCGGCAAGTCCATGCGCATGTCACTGCGCTGGGCCAAGCGTTCCAAGGATGAATTCGATCGTGGCGAGAATCCGAACGCGCTCTTCGGCATCGTCCAGGGCGGCATGTTCGAAGGCCTGCGCGATGAGTCTCTGGCCGGGCTGGAAGAACTGGGCTTCGACGGTTTCGCCATCGGCGGGCTGTCGGTAGGCGAGCCCAAGGAAGACATGATGCGCGTGCTGGAGCACGTCGGCCCGCGCCTGCCGGCCAACAAGCCGCACTACCTGATGGGGGTGGGCACGCCGGAAGACCTGGTCGAAGGCGTGGCCAATGGTGTGGACATGTTCGATTGCGTCATGCCCACCCGCAATGCCCGCAACGGCTGGATCTTCACCCGCTACGGCGACGTCAAGATCAAGAACGCCAAGTACAAGAACGATGACCGTCCCTTCGACGAGAGCTGCGACTGCTACGCCTGCAAGAACTTCTCGCGGGCCTACCTGCATCACCTGCATCGCGCTGGCGAAATCCTGGGTGCGCGCATGAATACCGTCCACAACCTGCACTACTACCTGCAACTGATGCAGGAGATGCGCGACGCCATCGACGCCGGCACCTTCCAGGACTTCGTGAAGAAATTCAAGGAAGACCGCGCCCGCGGCGTGGACTGATGAGGGGCAGCTGGCGCTAGCGCTAACGGGGGTGGGCCTGCCGGGCCTGCCCTGACAGGCGCTGCAACTGCGCCCACAATTGCGCCGGCGCAACCGGCTTGTGCAGCATCGGAATGCCGCTCTCGGCTGCCTCGCGCAGCCGCGCCGGCGCGGTGTCGCCGGTGATGAGCAGGGCGCTGACCGGCTTGCCCAGCACGCGGCGCACGGCGGCGATGGCGTCGGTGCCGTTGCTGTGCTGGCGCAGCCGGTAATCGCTGATGACCAGTTCGGGCAGATGTTGCTGCGCCAGCGCCTCGGCCTGTTCCAGCGACTCCGCGCAGTGACAGCGGCAGCCCCAGTGTTCCAGCAGTTGCGCCATGCTCTCGCGCACGCGCTGGTCATCGTCGATCAGCAAGACCCGCAAGCCCTGCAGATCATGCCGCACCGGCGGCGGTAGCGGCCGCAAGGCGGCCGCCAGGGAGGAGTCGTCCTGGCGCGCCAGCGGCAGCGTCAGACGGAACACGCTGCCACGTCCCGGGACCGACTGCACGCTTAGCGTGAGCCCCTGCAGGCGCGCCAGCCCCTGGGCGATCGCCAGTCCCAGCCCGAGACCCTTGCGATGGTCCCGTTCGGGATTGCCCAACTGGCGGAACTCTTCAAAGATCTCTTGCTGCTGGGCCGGGGAAATGCCCACCCCGGTATCCCAGACCTCCAGCCAGGCCTGGGCACCGCGCTGGCGGCAGGCCACGAGAATGCCGCCGTGGTCGGTATAGCGGATGGCGTTGGAGACCAGGTTGCGCAGGATCAGCTCGGTCAGCGAGGCGTCGGCGCTGACCACCGCTGCGCTCTCACGGCAGCGAAACACCAGCCCCTTGGCTTCGGCCTGCGCCGCCATTTCCTGGCTGATGCGGTTGACCAGCGCCTGTACCCTGAAGCGGGTGACCTGCGGCTCCACCACCCCGGCTTCGATGCGCGAATAATCCAGCAAGGTATGCAGCATGTCGGCGCAGTTGTCGGCCGCGCGGCGCAGCTTGGCGACCACCTCGCGCTGCATGGGGTCCAGCGGCGTCGTGTTGAGCACTTCCAGAAACAGGCCTTGCGCGTGGATAGGCTGGCGCAGGTCGTGGCTGGCTGCCGCCAGGAACTTGGACTTGGCCGCATTGGCCTGCTCGGCCTGGGCCAGTGCCTGCTGGGTCCTTTCGGATTCATGCTGGAGCCGGCGGATCAGTTCGGTATTTTCATAGCGCAGCGTGATGGCCGCCTGGGCTGCGCGCGCGCTGTTGCGCGCCTGCACCAGCAGCGAAGCCACGTAGAGCAGGGCCGCCACGCTGAGCACCTGCAGCGAGGGATCGTGCATGATCCATACCCAGGCGGCCAGCATGCCCAGTTCCACGATGCAGAATGAAATGAAGACCGGCAGCACCGGCGAAAGGATGGACATCGAGTTGCCCGCCACCCCGGCCAGCACGCCGATGGCCAGGATGCTGCCGCCGGGACTGCCGGTGTCCAGGGCCACCGCCGCCAGCGCGCCCCAGGCCGCGCCGTCCAGGCCATGCAGCAGCATGAGCCGGCGGCGCACCGCGCCGATCTGCTGCGGTGTGATGGTCATGGCCAGTATGCGGCGGGCATCGGCAAAATCGATCAGCTTGGAGACGATCACGCCGCCGGCCCAGGCCAGGAGCGGCCACAGTCCTGCGCGCTCGCCCAGGGCGTAGACGATCAGCAGCGCCACCAGGATGCCGGGCACCACCGAGCTGCCCAGGTTGCCGCACAGCAGCCGGATCTGTTCCACCTGGATCTGGTGCGCCACGGCGTCTGGCGCAAGGGTGCCGGGACGGGGCGGGGAGGACGCGTCCATGGCCTCAACTGACCAGGCCGCGCCGGCGCGCTGCAAAGGCCGCTTCGGCGCGGTTGTCCACGTCCAGCGCCAGGAGGATGGCCTGGACATGGCCGCGAATGGTGTTTTCCGACAGGTTCAGCCGCCGCCCGATGGCCTTGTTGGTCAGGCCCTGGCTCAGCAGCCCCAGCACCTCGTACTGGCGTGGCGTGAACTGGGCCTTGTCATCGGGCTGGTCGCCGCGCTGGTTCGGGCAGGGCGTGAGCCCACCGCCGACCTTGGCGATCACGGCCATGATGTGTTCTGTCGTGGCCGCCTTGGAGACGAAGGCCGATGCGCCGCGCTGGAGCGCCTGGCGAACCGTATGGTCGGTGTCGTCGGCCGACAGGATGATGGCCGGCACGCCCGGCCATTTGCGCGCCAGCACAGCCATGCCTTCGAGGCCGTTGAGCCCGCCCAACTGGATATCGATCAACAGCAGGGTGGGCGCGTCTTCCGCTTCGCCTTGCAGGTGCAGCGCCTCTTCCAGCGAGGCTGCTTCGGACAGGCGCGCCTGCGGCAGGCTGTTTTGCAGCACCAGGCGCAGGCCGCTGCGGAACAGGGCGTGATCATCAATGATCAGGAGATGAGGCGTCGACATCGGCAAGGCATCCTCCCACAGTCGTTGTAACGGACTGCCGGTAGTGTTGGGGATTTTTATGCCGCGATTCTACGCCTTAATGTCGGCTGGCAGCGGCCAGCGGCCAGCGGCCTCGCATGATCTGGCGCAGCTGCCGTGTTTGAAGCAGCGGGCTCAGCAGGGAGCGCCGCCTTGGGCGCGCTGACGGAGCGTCTCAAGGGACGGTGCGTCCAGCGCCTGCCAGGGCGAGGTCCCGGCGATGTGCATGGTCTGCGTCCACTCCTGCCAATCCTGGCCGGCCTGCTGGTACAGCACCAGCAGATCGTGCGGCGCCAGCTGCAACTGCGCCAGTGCGGTCCCGGCCCGGGCCAGCGCCGCCGGGGCCTGCTGCGCCGGGCCGCAGCCCAGCTCAGCCATGGCCTGCGCCAGATGCAGGGTCCAGACGATCTCGTCCTGGCGCGTGGCGGCGATGTCGCCGATGTCCACGGGTGTTTCATAGTGCAGCACGGCGTCGCAGAAGAGGTCCGGAATCTTCCAGTCCTGCATCAGTGCGGCGGCGATGTTGAGATGGTTGAAGCCGAACAGCGACTGTTCCATGGCCAGGCGGGCCGGCGCATCCAGGGCGCGGGTAAGCAGCGCCGAGTAGCCGCTCGGTTGCGCCGAGGCCAGGGTGAGCTTGCCGATGTTGGCCAGCAGGCCGGTGGTGAACATTTCCCCCAGCGGCGCGACGCGGAGCTGGCCGGTGACAGCCTGGGCGCTGCAGGCCATGGCAAAGCTCTGCGCCCAGAAGGTGGGCAGGCTGAAGTTGGCGCAGGAGGCCGGCGCCCGGGTTTCGGCCAGCGACAACGCCAGCGCCAGCTGGCGCACCGCCTGCAGGCCGACCAGCAGGAGGCTGTCCATGCTCACCGAGGCAATCGGCCGCGCCCGCTGGGCATTGAGCACGTTGACGATGCGGATGATGCGCCCCGACAGTGCTGGATCGGCCTGCACCAGATGGATCAGTTCGGCCATGTCCGGATTGTCCTGGGTGCACAGCTGCATGATGGTCAGGCGCACACCGCCCGGCGACGGCAGGGCCTGGGCGCTGCGCAGCTTGTCAAACAGGGTCGGTTCGATGAAGGTCAGCATTCACTTGCCTTCCTGGTAGCGATTGAAAATCTCCAGCACCTCTTCCCACCCGGCGAAGAAGGCTTCCACGCAACGTGGGTCGAAATGGGCGCCGCTATGCTCGCGCAGGTACTGCGAGGCCCGCTCCAGGCTCCAGCCGGCCTTGTAGGGACGTGACGAGGTCAGGGCGTCGAACACGTCAGCCACTGCGACGATGCGGCCGTAGAGCGGGATCTGTTCACCCTTGAGGCCATTGGGATAGCCGCTGCCATCCCATTTTTCGTGGTGGGTGAGGGCGATCTGCGAGGCCGTCTGCAGCAGCGGCGAGGGACTGGCCACCAGGATGTCGGCGCCGATGCGCGCATGCATGCGCATGAGCTTGAGCTCTTCCTCGTCGAGGCGGCCCGGCTTGAGCAGGATGTGGTCGGGGATGCCCATCTTTCCGATGTCGTGCATGGGCGCGGCATTGAGCAGCAATTCCTGCTCCTGGCGGTCCAGGCCCATCCGGGCGGCGATGATCCTGGCGTAGTTGGCCATGCGCGTGAGGTGTTCGCCCGTTTCTGGATCACGATAGCCGGCCGCGCGCGCGAGCAGGTCCACCGAGTCCAGCGCCAGCGTGTCGCTGTGGCGGACCTGCTGGTCCACCTGTTCGGAGAGGCTGTCGATCTTCTGGCTCATGGCCAGTTGCGACCTGCGCATGGCCAGCATGTTCTTGACCCGCGCCAGCAGCTCCACCCGGTTGACCGGTTTGGAAAGGAAATCGTTGGCGCTCATCTGCAGGGCGGTATGGCGCACCTGCAGGCCCATGTCGGCGGTGATCATGATGACCGGCGTCATTTCCTGCCCGGGCATGGTGCGAAAGCGCGAGAGGAAATCCAGTCCATCCATGCCGGGCATCATGTAGTCCAGCAGGATCAGGTCCGGCGCATGTTCCTGGCACCAGTCCAGGGCCTGGCGCGCATCTGCACAGGTGCTGATGCGGGTCTGCGGCACTTGCCCCAGCATGTGCGAGAACAGGGACAGATTGGTCTTGTCGTCATCCACGATCAGGATGTTCATATTGCTCATAGGCCCCTCGTCTGGCTTGCTTGCAGGTGTTGGCACAGTTGTGCGAATGTCGCGGCGCAGGCCTGCGCCCGCGTGCGTGTCTGCGCCAGATCCCCCTGGCGCGCCGCCATTTCCATTTCCCGTCCCAGTTGGCCCAGCGCATCCAGGCCCAGGTTCATGCAACTGCCCGCCAGCCGGTGTCCCAGCGCCTGCACTTCGTCCAGCGCGGGCTCTTGGCCCTGGCAGTGTGCCTGCAGCTCCTGCATCAGCGGGCTGGTGTGCTCGACAAACATGGTCAGCATCTCATGGGCCAGGGCGCGGTCCTCGCCGAACAGTTCCTGCAGACGGTCTTCATCGATCAGTTGTGGCGCCGCCGGCGTTGCTGCCGACGCCGGGGACGGCGGCAGGTAGTGCGCCAGCATGGCCGCCAGCTGGGAGCGTAGCAGGGGTTTGGTCAGGTAATCGTCCATGCCCGCCTCCAGGCATCGCTCTCGGTCACCGGCCATGGCATTGGCGGTCATGGCCACGATCGTCGTATGGGCCAGCTCGCCTTGCATGCTACGGATGCGGCGCGTGGTTTCGTAGCCGTCCAGCACCGGCATCTGGCAATCCATCAGGACCAGTGCATAGCGGTGGCGCGCCAGCCGTTCCAGCGCCTCCAGGCCATTGGCGGCGATGTCGGCCGCATAGCCCATGGCGTTGAGCTGGTACACGGCGACCTTCTGGTTCATCACATTGTCTTCCACCAGCAGGATGTCGCGCTGGCCGGGCTGACCCTGACGCGGCGTTGCCGGCGCGGCCATCCAGGCATGGTTGCTGGTCTGGACCTCCGGTGCGCTGCCGGTCACGCCGAGGGCGCGCAGCAACTGCTGCTTGCGCAGCGGTAACTGCAAGACTTCATGATGGGGTTTGCTACCCGTATCCAGTCCGTGCACGCCATGGTCAAGCAGCACCCGGCGCAGCGCCGGACGTTCGGCCTGCAGCCGCGCCATGACCGAGACCGCGTCCAGGTCCTGGACCAGGGTGCTGACGATGACGGCATCGATGCCGCTGGCGCTCGCGCCCGGGCCGGTCAGCGCCGCCAGTGCATCGCTGGCGCTGCCAAAGCGCAGGGTTTCCAGGGCCGCGCTGCGCAGATATTCATGTAGCATGGCGGCGCTGGCGTCATGCGGTTCGACCAGCGCAATGCGGCGCGGTCGGTCGGCGGCCGGCGGTTCACCCCGGATCACGCCAGCGCCCGCAGTCACCGGGATGCCCAGTTCGAACCAGAAGCACGAGCCGGTCCCCAACGCGCTTTCCACGCCGATGCTGCCGCCCATCAGTTCCACCAGGCGCTTGCAGATCGACAGGCCCAGGCCGGTGCCACCATATTGACGGGTCACCGAACTGTCGGCCTGGGCGAAGGGGGAGAACAGCCGGCGCAGCGTGTCCTCATCCATGCCGATGCCGCTGTCGCGCACCTCGAAGCGGACGCGGCAGTGGTCACCCGTCACCTGCAGGGCCTGCACCCGCAACAGCACCTCGCCGGCATGGGTGAACTTGAGCGCATTGCCCAGCAGGTTCAGCAGGATCTGACGGATCCGTCCCGGATCGCCCAATAGTCGGGGCGGCAAGCGGCTGTCGACATGGGCCAGCAGGCGCACCCGTTTTTCCCTGGCCTTGAAGGAGAGCGCCTCGGCGCTGGCTTCGACCACCTCGGCCAGGTCGAACTCGACCACGGCGATGTCCATCTTGCCGACATCGATCTTGGAAAAATCCAGCACGTCATTGACGATGCCCAGCAGGGCGTTGGCGGAATCCTCGATGGCCTTGGCGAACTCGGCCTGCTGGGTATCCAGGCGCGTCGAACGCAGCAGGCCGGCCATGCCCAGCACTGCATTCATGGGCGTACGGATCTCATGGCTCATGGTGGAGAGGAAGGCGCCCCGGGTCAGCATGGCATGGTCGGCGGCTTCCTTGGCCTGTACCAGCTTGTCGGCGGTGCGAGCGCTTTCCCGCAGCAGCCGCAACAGGGTCAGCGCGTGGATGCCCCAGATGGCCGCCAGCACCAGCTTCTGCCAGGCCGACAGGGCGCCATGCGCCAGTGCAACCGCCGCCAGCACGGCAAAGCAGGTCTCTGACACGATGAGCAGCATGCGCCCCTGGCGCGCAAACATGCCGCCCGGACTGCCCGATGTGCATCGCATCACAAGTTTCTCCCCATGGTTCCTCCCTCGTTGGCATGGGCATCCCGTGTGGTCCGGATGCCTGCTTCAATCAATTATAACGAATTATATTTATAATTATGGAAATTGGTTTATTTGTTTAGTGTCCATCAGGTCAGGGTGTCGGGAAAATGACGCGTATCTGAGCATGTTCGTGATACGCATCGTCCCGCCGTGACGGAATTTGCTGCCGGTCCCTGCTGGCCCTTCTGATGAGATAGATAATCTACCAGAGAACGATAATAAATTAATTAATTTGTGTTATTCGACTAAATCGTTTAATATGGCTTCGGGATGTAAAACAAAACAACGGCCACAACAATCCGCCAGGAGCCGCCAATGAAGCATGATTTCCCTTTGATATTGCCTGTTCGGCCTGCGCGGTCCGAATGGGTCCGCTTGACCGGTCTGCTGGTCTTGCTTCTGATGAGCGCCCTGGTCTGGCAGCGTCCCCACGCGGCCACGGTCGGCAGGTTGACCATGTCGGCGCTGGTCTTCACGCGTTGCCAGGTGCGCGTCAATGTGGTCGATGGCACGGCAGCCGTCTCCAATCTCTGTGGCGCGGTACCCAGCGGCGCCCAGGATGGCCGCGCCTTCCTGCTGGTGGACCAGCAGGCGCGCTCGGTGCTGGTGGTCTACTAGCCGGCCAGTCCTGGCAGCAGCACTGCCAGCACGACCAGCAGCACCACGGCCCAGGACGGCATGCGCAAGTACACCAGCGCGGCCAACGCGGCCAGCGCCACCAGCAGGTCACGCAGGCTATGGATGGCGCTGGTCCAGACGGGCTGGTAGAGCGCGGCCAGCAACAATCCCACCACGGCGGCATTCACGCCCGCCAGCGCGGCCTGCATCGGACCGTTGCGGCGCACGCTGTCCCAGAACGGCAGCAAGCCGATCACCAGCAAAAACGAAGGTGCAAAGATGGCCCCCAGGCACAGCAGCCCACCGGCCACGCCGTTGGGCCAGGACGACATCACCACGCCCAGATAGGCGGCCAGCGTGAACAAGGGGCCAGGCACCGCCTGCGCCGCGCCGTAGCCGGCCAGGAAGACGTCCTTGTCCAGCCATCCCGCCGGCACCAGCTCGGCTTGCAATAACGGCAGCACCACATGGCCGCCGCCGAAGACCAGCGACCCGACCCGATAGAAGATGCTGGTCAATTGCAGCCAGGGAGCCGGATACCAGGCGGCCAGCGCCGGAATGCCCACCAGCAGCACCAGGAACAGCAGCAGGCAGGCAGCGCCCACGCGCCGGCTCAGCGTCGGTGGCAAGTCTTCCAGTCGGGCTGCGGGCACGCTCTTGAACAGCAGCCAACCGGCCAGCGCCGCCGTCACAATGATCGCCAGTTGCGCCAGCGCCCCGCTCATGAGCAGCGCCGCCAGCGCGGCGGCCAGCGTGATCACTTGACGTTGCAGGCCCCGGCACAGGCTTCTGGCCATGCCCCAGACCGCCTGCGCCACGATGGCCACGGCCACGATCTTCAAGCCGTGCACCACCTCCCCCGAGAGCCAGTGCGCCTGCTGCAGTACCGACAGCGCCAATCCCATCAGCAGCAGCGCCGAAGGCAGGGTGAAGCCCAGCCAGGCCGCCAGCGCGCCCCCATAGCCCGCGCGCAGCACGCCGATGGCCATGCCGACCTGGCTGCTGGAGGGGCCGGGCAGGAACTGGCACATCGCCACCAGATCGGCATAGGCCGCCTCCGACAGCCAGCCGCGCCGCGCCACGAATTCCGTACGGAAATAGCCCAGATGCGCTGCCGGTCCGCCGAAGGAGCTCAGGCCCAGGCGCAGGAAGACCAGGAACACCTCCCAGCAAGCCCCCGGCGAACTGCTTGCACGGGGTTGGTTGGCGGTAACGGAGTGGCGAGGCTGGGCGGGCATGGGCTGGGCCAAGGCGAAGTGGAGGGTGCGGATATTGGCGCTATCTTAGAAGCGAGCACGCGGAAAATGAAGCATTTTTCAGCAGCAGGGTGGGGGCCTGCCGCTCCCCCGTCCGGACAAAAATACCCAATTTGCCCTTGATCTACGGCAAGCTGTCCCGATTTGGCGGTATAGCGCCTGCGCAATGCTAGAATGCAGGGCTATTTTTCAATCAACCTTTGGAGCCTTACGTGTTTATTTCCGACGCATACGCGCAAACGGCCGCAGCAGCCCCTGGTGGCGCGATGGGCAACCTGGCCAGCTTCCTGCCGATCATCCTGATGTTCGTGGTCCTGTACTTCCTGATGATCCGCCCGCAGATGAAGCGTCAGAAAGAACAGAAAGCCATGATGGACGCACTGGCCAAGGGCGACGAAGTCGTCACTTCCGGCGGCATGCTGGGCCGCATCACCAAGGTGGCCGATGGCTATATCACCATCGAAGTGTCGGAAGGCACCGAGATCATCGTGCAAAAGGGTGCGGTCACGACCCTGCTGCCCAAGGGCACCATCAAGGGCCTGTAAGCTGGCCTCACCGGTTCGGCCGGCCTGATCCGGCGAACCCATGGGCGCATCGCTGATGCGCCCATGTCGTTAGAACGGCGCGCAGAAACTTCCGGTTCCTGGCGCCGGTTCTGAACAGGGCGGCAGGTCCCTGCCTCCCTCTCCCGCAAGCAAGAAGCACAAGACCATGAATCGTTACTCTCTCTGGAAATACGCACTGATCGTCCTGGCCCTGCTGTTCGGCGTGATCTATACCGTCCCGAACTTCTTCGGCGAATCCCCCGCGGTGCAGATCAGCAGTGCCAAGTCGACCCTGAAGGTCGAGCCTGCCGTGGCTGGCCGTGTCGATCAGATCCTGAAACAAGGCAATCTCGGCGCAGAGAGTGTGGCGTTCGACAACAGCGGTTCGCAGCCCTCGGTGCGCGCCCGCTTCGCCACCACCGACATCCAGTTCAAGGCCAAGGCCCTGCTGGAAAAGGAACTCAATACCGACCCCAGCGACCCGACCTACATCGTCGCCTTCAACCTGCTGCCCAATACCCCGCAATGGCTGCAGAGCCTGCACGCCTTCCCGATGTACCTGGGCCTGGACTTGCGCGGGGGCGTGCACTTCCTGATGCAGGTCGACATCAAGGCGGTCCTGAACAAGCGCCTGCAAGGCCTGCAAGCCAGCGTGCGCAGCCTGCTGCGTGACAAGAACATCCGCCACAGCGGCATCAGCCGTTCCGGCGACAGCATCGAGATCTCCTTCCGCGATGCCGACACCCGTAGCAAGGCCCGCGCCGCCCTGGGCGAGCTGCAGGAAATGCTGCTGACCGACGCCGGTAGCGGCGATGACTTGAAGCTCATCGCCACCCTACGCCCGGAAGCCCTCAAGCAGACCCAGGAAGACGGCGTCAAGCAGAACATCAGCACCCTGTCCAAGCGCGTCAACGAACTGGGCGTGGCCGAGCCGCTGATCCAGCGCCAGGGCGCCGACCGTATCGTGGTCGAGCTGCCGGGCGTGCAGGATGTCTCGCGCGCCAAGGACATCATCGGCCGCACCGCCACCCTGGAAGTGCGCATGGTGGACGAAAGCGTGGTGCGCGGTACCGAAGAAACCACCGCCATCCCCTTCGGTTCCGAACTGTTCAAGATCGGCAAGGGCGCGCCCGTGGTCCTGAACAAGGAACCGGTGCTGACCGGCGACTACATCTCCAACGCCTCGGCCAGCTTCGATGAAAACCACCAGCCGGCGGTCAGCATCGACCTGAACGGCGACGGCGGCCGCAAGATGCGCGAAGCCACCCGCGACAAGGTCGGCAAGGCGATGGCCATCGTCCTGTTCGAAAAGGGCAAGGGCGAAGTCCTGACCGTGGCCACGATCCGCTCCGAACTGGGTTCGCGCTTCCAGATCACCGGCATGGGTTCGCCCGAAGCCGCCAGCGACCTGGCCCTGCTGTTGCGCGCCGGTTCCCTGGCCGCACCGATGGACATCATCGAAGAGCGCACCATCGGCCCGCAACTGGGCGCCGACAACATCAAGAAGGGCTTTGACTCGGTGCTGTATGGCTTCATTGCCATGGCCGTGTTCATGGTGATCTATTACCAGTTGTTCGGTTTCTTCAGCGCTCTGGCGCTGTCGGTGAACGTGCTGTTGCTGGTGGCGCTGCTCTCCACACTGCAGGTCACGCTGACCCTGCCCGGTATTGCGGCGATCGCGCTGGCGCTGGGTATGGCGATCGATTCCAACGTGCTCATCAACGAGCGCATCCGCGAAGAACTGCGCGCCGGCAATTCGCCGCAGGCCGCCATCGCCGCCGGTTTCGATCGCGCCTGGGCGACCATCCTGGACTCCAACGTGACCACCCTGATCGCCGGCCTGGCGCTGCTGATCTTCGGTTCCGGCGCCATTCGCGGCTTCGCCGTGGTGCACTGCCTGGGCATCCTGACCTCGATGTTCTCGGCCGTGTTCTTCTCGCGTGGCGTGGTCAACCTCTGGTATGGCCGCAAGAAGCGCCTCTCCAGCCTGGCCATCGGCCAGATCTGGAAGCCCGAGGGCGAGGTGCTGACCACCTCCGGCAAGGCTTCGGCCAAGCGCGACGGCAAGTAAGCCGCGGTACGACGACATAGCAGCACAGCCAGAATTGAGCCGGCCACCCCGATGATCGTGGGGTCGGCACCGAAAGGATAGTGATGGAATTTTTCCGCATCAAAAAAGACATTCCCTTCATGCGTCATGCCCTGATCTTCAATGCGATCTCGGCACTGACCTTCGTGGCCGCGGTGTTCTTCCTGTTCTCCAAGGGATTGCACTTCTCCATCGAATTCACCGGCGGCACGGTCATGGAAGTGGCCTACAACAAACCGGCCGACCTGGAGAAGATCCGCAAGTCCATCGAAGGGCTGGGTTACCGCGACACCCTGGTGCAAAGCTTCGGCACCGCCCAGGACGTCATGATCCGCCTGCCCGCACAAGCCGGCGTGAACGCCAGCCAGCAGAGCGAGAAGGTCAATGCTGCGCTCAAGGCCGAGGATCCGGACGTGCGCCTGCAGCGCGTGGAATTCGTCGGCCCCCAGGTCGGTGACGAGCTGGCCCATGATGGCCTGCTGGCGCTGGGCATGGTGGTGCTGGGCATCGTGATCTACCTGGCCTTCCGCTTCGAATGGAAGTTCGCGGTGGCGGCGGTGATCGCCAACCTGCACGACATCATCATCATCCTGGGCTTCTTCGCCTTCTTCCAATGGGAATTCTCGCTCACGGTGCTGGCCGCCATCCTGGCCGTACTGGGCTACTCGGTCAACGAATCGGTGGTGGTGTTCGACCGGGTGCGCGAAGCCTTCCGTGACCGTCGCTTCGGCAAGCTGTCTGCGCCGGAAGTGCTGAACCATGCGATCACCAGCACCATGTCGCGTACCGTCATCACTCACGGCAGCACCGAAATGATGGTGCTGGCGATGTTCTTCTTCGGTGGCCCGACGCTGCACTACTTCGCGCTGGCGCTGACCATCGGCATCCTGTTCGGCATCTATTCCTCGGTGTTCGTGGCCGCTGCCCTGGCCATGTGGCTGGGCGTGAAGCGCGAAGACCTGATCAAGCCGGTCAAGGTCAAGGACGAGAACGGCGGCGCGGTGGTCTGATCCAGCGACACCCGCACGACGATGAAAGGGCCGCCGCGTTCATGCTGCGGCCCTTTTTCATGAGAGGCCATCCAGGCCGATAACACTGCATTGAAGTTTGAACATGAGCACATCCATCGATCTGAACGATATCGACTATGAGCGCCGCTTCGGCGGCGTGGCCCGCCTGTACGGCGCCGCCGCCCTGCAACGCTTCCGCCAGGCGCGGGTGTGCGTGGTCGGGGTTGGGGGCGTGGGCTCGTGGATCGTCGAAGCGCTGGCGCGCAGCGCCATCGGCCACCTGACCCTGGTCGACCTGGACAACCTGGCCGAATCCAACGTCAACCGCCAGATCCATGCCTTGACGACCACCCTGGGCCAGGCCAAGGTCACGGCCTTGCATGAACGCATCCGGCAGATCAATCCCACCTGCGTGGTGACCGAGGTGGAGGATTTCGTCGATCCGGACAATGTGGAACAGATGCTGGGAGGCGAGCGTTTCGATTACGTCATCGACGCCATCGACAACGTCCCGGCCAAGGTAGCCATGATCGCCTGGTGCCGCAAGAATGGCATGCCCATGGTCACCATCGGCAGCGCGGGCGGCCAGATCGACCCGACCCAGATCGAGATCCGCGATCTCTGCCGCACCGAGCAGGAACCGCTGCTGGCCAAGGTGCGCAAGCGCCTGCGCTCACAGCATGGCTTCCCGCGCGGGACCAAGAACAAGTTCCATATCGACGCCGTGTTTTCCACCGAGCCGCTGCGCTTTCCGGAACTGGCCGAGGGCGAGGCCTGCGAGATCGCCCCGGCAGAAGACCTGGATGTCGGCGAAGACGCCGCCGACAGCACCCAGGCCGGCGTGACCGGCCTGAACTGCGCCGGTTTCGGTTCAGCCATGGTGGTCACGGCGACCTTCGGCCTGGTGGCCGCTGCACACGTCCTCAAGAAACTGGCCGCGCAGGCCGCTGCCCAGCCTTGAGCAGCGGCGGGCTCAGTGGCCGCCGCCCTCATCGATGCGGTGCGCCGACACGCACAGCAGCACGCTGGCGGTGACCAGCACCATCGCGGCGATCTCCAGCAGGGTGGGCCAGCGCTGTTCCCACAGGAAGCCGTAGAGCAGGGCGAACAGGGTTTCGAAGAGGATCATCTGGCCGATCATGGTCAGTGGCAGCAGGCGGCTGGCCTTGTTCCAGCAGGCATTGCCGAACAGCGAGGCGCAGATCGCCACGCCCGCCGACACCGCCACGAAATGCAGCCAGTCGTGGCCCGGATGAGGCTGCAGCATGACCGTAAAGGCCGGTACGGCCACGAACAGCGAGAGCAGGCCCGTCACCACGCCGATCAGCAGGTTCCAGTCATGCGCCGAGATGTGGTGCAGGCGCGCCAGCCAGCGGCTGTTGCCCACCGCATAGGTGGTCCATGAGATGAGCGCGGCCAGCGCGCAGAAGAACCCGATCACGCTATCCCTGGCTTGGCCGGCTGCCGACACAGAGAGCGATTGCCACGCCACGCAGGCAATCCCGGCCAGCCCCAGCGCCAGCGACGGGACCAGCTTGCGCAGCGGGACTGCGCCTTCGCCCCGGCTGCCGATGATGCTCACCGCCACCGGCAGGAAGCCGATCACCAGCGAGGTCATGGCCATGCCGCCCAGCTGCACCGCGCTGGCCAGGAAGACGTAATACACCACATTGCCCAACAGGCTCAGCCACACCAGCGCACGCCATTCGTCCCGCCCCAGGTACGGCAGCAGCCGGCGCAGGCGCGGTGCGATCAGCAAGCCGGCGAAGAGGCCATAGGCCAGGTAGCGCCCGGCCGTCAGTTGCCAGGGCGAGAAGCTGCGGGTCAGTTCGGGGGCAAGGAACACCAGGCCCCAGGCGGCGCCAGCCAGGGCGCTGTAGAGGATGCCTTGCAAGATCGTGGGGGAACTCATCGGGGAGGGCCGGACAGCACCGGTCGCAATACGGGAAAGCGCGCAGTATGCCGCAGCGTGCGCGGCCCGGCTTGTTGCAGGCTACGGAAATGTTGATCGACGCTACGGCGATCAGCCCATGCCGGCGGCGCTTTCCTCTGCGCCAGCAGCAACGCCGGCACTGGGCCGGCGTTGTGGTTGGCTGCGCCAATGACGGCGCCGGTTCAGATCAGATGACGGTCCCGAACAGGCCCGCACCGATGAAGGCCAGCGCGACCACGCCGATACCCATGGAGAGATAGGCCAGCACCGCCACGCCAGTGATGATGGTGGCCGAGGCCAGGACGATGGCCACTTGCAGCATGCCGGCGGCCATTTCCATCTTCTCGTACTTTGCCATATAGGCGTGGGCCTCGTGTTCCGCCTCGCGCGCCTTGTGGGCCAGCTCCTTCTTGCCTTCGCCGGACTTCTCGTCGCTGTCGTAGTGGGCGATGGCGTCGTCGAGCCTGGCGATGGCTGCATTGACGCGCTCATCCTTGGGGTTGCCCAGCAACGTCAACTGCGTCTTGGCCAGTTGCGCCGCATTGCCGCGCACCGATTTGGCCTGGAAGAAGGACCACAGGTTGGCCGCTTCCTGATTTTTCAGGATGACTTCAGTCTGGTAGGACTTGGACAGGGTTTCGGTGATCGCCAGCACCAGCGCCAGGATGGCGATGAGCAGGGCGAGCTTCTTGTTGCCGGAAGCGTGGGCATGCTCGGCGTGTTCCAGGTTTTCGGTGGTTTCCGTCATGGTGCTTTGTTGTGGTGTGAGGAAATAAGGAGTGGCCGCGCTGCGGCCAGCGAGTCATCAACGATTCAGATGGTAATTGGTTGACCTGAAGCATCATTGAACTCGTATTTTAATACTGGCGGCTAAGCGCGGATATATGCTGCCCGAAGGGGAAATTCCTCCCTCTTTACATGAAAATTCGCATTTCCTCACAGACCTCCCCTGACCGCCTGGTGCGCCGCAACGATGCAGGCTCTTCTGTATTTGTCTACACTCCCTAGGCACAAATTCTGAACAGATGAGATTGTTTTTATCGACTGCTGTTATATAAAAAGACAATCACGCAATGGTTTTCGATGAATTACATTAATGGTTCTTCGCAACAATGACCGGGACGCGACGAGGTAGGCCCCGCAGCACGGCGTCATGACGCCGTAGCAGGACGCAGCCAGCATATCGTCGCGACAAGCCGGCCGCGCATCAGGGAAGACAGTGTGCGCGGCCATCAGAACATGCCCGTTTCCCGGTCCGGACATGATGACCCCTCGGGTCGAACAATAGGAGAGAACGTAATGTCGAACGAAGCCAAGTGCCCCTTCAACCATACCGCCGGCAGTGGCACCAGCAACCGCGACTGGTGGCCCAAGCAACTGCGCGTGGACCTGCTGGCCCAGCATTCCTCCAAGTCCAACCCGATGGGCGAGGATTTCGATTACGCCGAGGCCTTCAAGAGCCTGGACCTGGCAGCGGTAAAGGCCGACCTGGCCAAGGTGATGACCGATTCCCAGGACTGGTGGCCGGCCGACTTCGGGCACTACGGCCCGCTGTTCGTGCGCATGGCCTGGCACAGCGCCGGCACCTACCGCATCGGTGATGGCCGTGGCGGTGCCGGGCGCGGCCAGCAACGTTTCGCTCCCCTCAACAGCTGGCCCGACAACGTCAACCTGGACAAGGCGCGTCGCCTCTTGTGGCCGGTCAAGCAAAAATATGGCAACAAGATTTCCTGGGCCGACCTGCTGATCCTGACCGGCAACGTGGCGCTGGAAACCATGGGCTTCAAGACCTTCGGCTTCGCCGGTGGCCGCGCCGACGTGTGGGAGCCGGACCTGGACGTGTACTGGGGCGCCGAGAGCACCTGGCTGGGCGGCGATGACCGCTACGGCAAGGGCAAGTCCGGCGCTAGCCACGGCGAGATCACTGCTGACGCAGACCGTCACGGCAACGAAGAGAGCCGCACCGGCCCTGCTGGCCGCAACCTGGAAAATCCGCTGGCGGCCGTACAGATGGGGCTGATCTATGTGAACCCGGAAGGTCCGGAAGGCAATCCTGACCCGCTGGCAGCAGCCCATGACATCCGCGAAACCTTCGCCCGCATGGCCATGGACGATGAAGAAACCGTGGCCCTGATCGCCGGCGGACACACCTTCGGCAAGACCCACGGTGCCGGCGACGCCAAGCACGTCGGCCGCGAACCGGAAGGCGAGGACTTGGACAGCCAGGGCCTGGGTTGGAAGAGCAGCTTCGGCAGCGGCGCAGGTGGCGACACCATCAGCTCCGGCCTGGAAGTGACCTGGACCCAGACCCCGGCCCAGTGGAGCAACTACTTCTTCGAGAACCTGTTCAAGTATGAATGGGAACTGACCAAGAGCCCGGCCGGCGCCCACCAGTGGGTGGCCAAGGGCGCCGATGCAGTGATCCCGCATGCCCACGGCGGCGCACCGCTGCTGCCGACCATGCTGACCACGGACTTGTCGCTGCGTTTCGATCCGGCCTACGAAAAGATTTCGCGCCGCTTCCTGGAACATCCCGAGCAATTCGCCGATGCGTTTGCCCGCGCCTGGTTCAAGCTGACCCACCGCGACCTCGGCCCGCGTTCGCGCTACCTCGGTCCGGAAGTCCCGGCCGAAGAACTGATCTGGCAAGATCCGCTGCCCCAGGCCGAGGGCGCGCAGATCGATGCGGCTGATGTCGCCGCGCTCAAGGCCAAGGTGCTGGGCTCGGGCCTGTCGGTGTCGGAACTGGTGTCTACCGCCTGGGCTTCGGCGTCCACCTTCCGTGGCGGCGATATGCGCGGCGGCGCCAACGGTGCGCGCATCCGCCTGGCCCCGCAAAAGGATTGGGCCGCCAACCAGCCGGCGCAGCTGGCCAAGGTGCTCAAGACCCTGGAAGGCATCCAGTCCGCCTTCAACCAGGGCGGCAAGAAGGTCTCGCTGGCCGACCTGATCGTGCTGGCCGGCAGCGCCGCAGTCGAGAAGGCTGCCCAGGATGCAGGCGTGGCCGTGGCCGTGCCGTTCCGCGCTGGCCGTGTGGACGCCTCGCAGGAGCAGACCGATGCAGCGTCCTTCGCACCGCTGGAGCCCATCGTCGATGGCTTCCGCAACTTCCAGAAGCAGCGCTATGCCGTGCGTGGTGAAGACATGCTGATCGACAAGGCGCAACAGCTGACCCTGACCGCGCCGGAAATGACGGTCCTGATCGGTGGCCTGCGCGTGCTGGGCAACAATGTCGGCGGCAGCACCAAGGGGGTGTTCACCAGCCGTGTGGGCGTGCTGTCCAATGACTTCTTCGTCAACCTGCTGGACATGGGGACCGAATGGAAGTCGACTTCGCCGGCCCAGGAAGAGTTCGAAGGGCGCGACCGCAAGACGGGCGCGGTCAAGTGGACTGGTACGCGTGTCGATCTGGTGTTCGGCTCCAATGCCGTGTTGCGCGCCCTGGCCGAAGTCTATGCCAGCGCCGATGCCAAGGAAAAGTTCGTCAAGGACTTCGTGGCGGCCTGGGTCAAGGTGATGGAGCTGGACCGCTTCGACCTGAAGTGAGATCCGGCAGGGCTTGAAGCCTGAAGTTTGAAGCTTGAAGTTTGAGCGAAGCAGCAGCAGACGGCGGACCGCGAGGCCCGCCGTTTTTGCTTGGCTGGCAGGATCGGGGCATGGCGATGTCATCGGCATGTCACGGCACAGGCGCTATAGTGGCCGGCTTGATTCCTGTCTTCATCATTGATACGCGAGGCGCATCATGGCCCTGAGCCTGGACGACGTTGCAGTGCTGTTTGCACGGCATGGTCATACCCAATACGCCGGTGAGCCGGTCACCCAGCTGGAGCACGCGCTGCAGACGGCGCTGCTGGCCGAGCAGCAGGGTGCATCGGCCAGCCTGATCGTGGCCAGCCTGCTGCACGACCTGGGGCATATGCTGGAAGACCTGGGCGATACGCCCACGCTGTTGGGTGTGGATGACTTGCACCAGTGGCGCATCCAGCCTTTCCTGCGCGGCCTGTTCGGCGACGAGGTGCTGGCGCCCATTGCCCTGCACGTCGATGCCAAGCGCTATCTTTGCGCCACCGATCCGGGCTACTTCGGCTCCTTGTCGGCGGATTCGGTGCGCAGCCTTGCCTTGCAGGGCGGGATCTTCGACGTCGAACAGGCGGCTGCTTTCATCGACCGGCCCTATGCGCGGGATGCGGTGCGTCTGCGGCGCTGGGACGACCAGGCCAAGACGGCGGGGCTGGCGACGCCGGACTATCAGCACTTTTCCCAATACTTCCAGCAGTGTCTATGCCCGCCTAGTGGTGCTGCGGCAGCTCACTCCAGATAGTTCTTGCGATAGGAAGAGGGTGTCACGCCGCGCAGTCTGCGCATGGCGTGCGTGAGCGCGCTCTGGTCGGCGTAGCCACAGCGCTGCGCCACCTGGGCCAACGGCAGGGCGCTGGTGCGCAGCAGCTGGCAGGCCTGGGCCATCCTGACCTCGGCCAGCCAGGCGCGGGGCGAGCTGTCCAGTTCGGCGCGGAACCATTCGTGCAGGCGGCTGGGAGAAATCGCCGCCGCCTCGGCCATCTGCGCCACGGTCCAGGGATGGGCGACCTGCGCCTCCACCTGGGCCATCATGCGGCGTAGCCGTGAAAGCGCCTGCGGCGTACGTTGCGCCAGCGTATCGAGCAGCAGCGGCACCCAGTGCTGCAGCGTCGCCGGACTGCTGCGCGCCTGCGCCAGCGAGACCGCCATGAATTCCACCAGCTTGCCCGCCGCCACCGACAGCGGCAGGAAGGGGCGTTGCGCCAGTTGTTCCAGCTGCAGCGTGTTCACCGTCGCCGGCGCCAGGTCCAGGACCAGCGAACGGTTCTCGCCGCCAGCGCGGGTGGCATGGCGCGCCCCGGGTTCGACGAAGGCCCCGGTGGCCACGTCGGCCCGGCCCTCGCGCCCGCCGATGTCCAGCGCCAGATGGCCCGCCAGCGGCAGGACCAGTTGCGGGAAGTCATGGCGATGCGCCAGCGATTCGTCGCGGTAGCTGCGCAGGTGCAGCTGCGCCAGGGGAGGCGCGAGGTCATGGTGCGGCAGGGGCGGCAGGGACATGGCGCAGGCAGGGCAATCGGGATGCCGCCATGATAGCCGAGTTCTACAGCCTGATCTGGTCGAAGCTGGTGATCCGCTGGCGCGCCTCGCCCACCTGGGGCTGTTGGCCGCCGGCGATGGTATCGGCCTCGCGCACCAGCTTGCCGAAGTCCAGCCCGGTCATCCGCTCCACCTCGGTGACGGCCACGCGCCAATGGTTCACATCCACCGAAGGCAAGGCCTGGGGCGCACCCAGGCTGTGCCGGCTCTCCGACAGCAGCGCCGATTGATCCGCCACCAGAGCGACCGCCCTGAGCCCCTGCTTGCCCTTCCAGGCCACGATCTTGAAGAAGGAAGAGGGGATCTGCACCTCGTCGGCCCACAGGTCGACCTGGTCATTGAACACCGGTCCCTGGAAGACGCACAGCCGGCCCTTGGCGCTGCTGGCCAGTACGCCGTTTTCCAGGACATAGCGTTCCAGCCCCTGCCAGTAGACCGCGCTCTGGTTGAAGCGGAAATGCTGGGGCGAGCAGTTGGTGAAATGGAAGGTATCGGCATTGGCGCGTTCGGCCTCCTCTGGCGAGCCCCAGCTGGGATCGGAACGGCGCGTCAGGTGACCGCGATCGAAGTAGTTCGACCAGGCGCCATAGAAATCCTGTTCCAGCACCGCGCCGGCGGGCACGCGCGGATCGCGGAACCAGGCGTCGCCTTCGGCGGTATTGACGTGGCCACTGCCGCGATCGACCTCCAGATAGCGCGCACCATCGATATTGGTGGCGGTAAAGGCGGCCATGCGGCGCGGCTTGAGCAGCTTGATGCTGAAGTGCTCGTACTTCAGTTCGCCGTCGCCGCGGGCGGCATCATCAGCCAGCAGGGGGACGATCTGCGCGGCCAGCGTACCGCTTGGTTGAGGCAGCGGCAACTGCACGCCGGCAATGAAGGCAGGATCGTAGCCGCTGCGGTTGCTGTAGTCCGGATCGATGCGCAAGGCTTCCTGGGCATGCGTGGGGCGGGGCGGGGAGAGACGACGTGCCTGCGGTTCCGTGGAGGCGAGGGCGGACGGCGCTGCCGGTGTCGGGGCCACTGCTGTGCCGGCCACCCTTACTGTGATTTCCAGCGGTATCGTCAATGTGGCGGCCTGGGGGCTGTCACTGATGCGGGCATTCATGCCGCTGTCATTTCCTGTGCTCATGCTGATCTCCTCTCCTGTGTCGGGAATAGTCGCGGCTGGTGCGGCCACAGCGGTGGCTGGCGCGGCAGCAGTCTGATAGCTGAGGGCTTCCTGCAGCAGTGGCCGGGCTGCCTCGGGCAATTCCGGCAGACGTTGCAGCAGGTCGCGGTAGATGGCGCTGATGCGTATGCCTTCGTTGACCTTGCGTGGCGTGTCCTGCGCCGAGGCGGCGTCGCGATAGGGCTCGCCCCAGTGATGCAGGGCGACCAGCTGCCAGTCGTCATTGAAGACCGGTGAGCCGGAAGAACCCTGTTCGGTATCGGTTTCATAGAGCAGCGTGTGCTCGGTGCGGGCGGTCACGGTGTTGTTGCGGATGCTGATCATCTTCAGCCAGCCGCCGGGGTGCTGGATGATGTTGGCGTTCATGCCGATGACATGCTTGTCGGGCTGGTCCGACAAGGGGCAGAAACCGAGCATGTCGGTGGTGGCCTGTCCCGACTGGCGCTCTCCCAGGGCGATGAGGGCATAGTCGAGCTGGTCACTCCCGGAAAACAGGGCCAGGCGCTCTGGCGCCAGCAGGAAGCTGGTGGTCGCGCGCGGCACGCCGCGCTCGTCCAGTTCGCGCAGGAAGCTCACGCGCGTGCCTCGCGCTGCAGCGAGGTCGGCGATCACGTGCTGGTTGGTCAGGAACAGGCGGGGACTGACCATGAAGCCGGTCGCGACCTCATTGACCTGGTCGCTGCTGACTTCGACATAGGCCACGGCGCGCGCCACCGCCGCGCCTTGCGCCAGGAAGCTGGCCCGCAGGAAATCCTCGGTATCGCCGATGATGGACTCGGGGCCGCCGCGCGCGCCCAGATTGCGTTGCCGCAGGGCATAGGCGCGGGCGCGTTCGCTGTCAGGTTCGGCAGCGCGCCACTGGCCGCAGGCGACCAGCTCGCGCACACGCTGGCGCTGGCTGGCCGTGTCGGCTACGCAGGCGTGGAAATCCTTCAGGGCTCGCTCATCCATTTCGTCTCCAGATTCCGGCTTGGGGCGGGATGACCTTATGCCCTTCATATGACATCGGCATGACGTGAAGCCGTCAATTTGTCGCCAAATGTAAGAGCACGTGAGAGCACAAAAAAGCCGCCCCGGTCTGCACCGGGGCGGCTTTTGCGGTTGTGCTGCTACAGGGCGCGGCTTACTGCATATGCCAGCCGTGGCTGACCACCACCGACTGGCCGGTCAGTGCATTGGTCGGGAAGGCCGCCAGGAAGACGGCGGTCTGGGCTACGTCCTGGGTGGTGGTGAATTCACCATCGACGGTGTCCTTCAACATGATCTTCTTGATCACGTCTTCTTCGCTGATGCCGAATTCCTTGGCCTGCTCGGGAATCTGCTTTTCCACCAGCGGGGTGCGCACGAAGCCGGGGCAGATGACATTGGTGCGGATCTTGTCCTTGGCGCCTTCCTTGGCCACCGTCTTGGCCAGGCCCAGCAAGCCATGCTTGGCGGTGACATAGGGCGCCTTCAGCGGCGAGGCCAGGTGCGAGTGGACCGAGCCCATGTAGATGATGGAGCCGCCGCGGCCCTGCTTGATCATGGCCTTCATGGCCGCGCGGGTGGTCAGGAAGGCGCCGTCCAGGTGGATCGCCAGCATCTTGCGCCAGTTCTCCAGCGTCAGCTCGGCCACCGGGCTGATGATCTGGATGCCGGCATTGCTGATCATGATGTCCAGGCCGCCATAGGTGTTGACCGCATCGGCCACACCCTTGTCGACCTGGGTTTCGTCGGTGACGTTCATGGCCACGGCCATGGCCGTGCCGCCTTCCTTGACGATTTCCTCGGCGGTGGCCTTGGCTGCTTCCAGGGCCAGGTCGGCGATGACGACCTTGGCGCCCTGGCGGGCGTACTCGACGGCGATTTCCTTGCCGATGCCGCTGGCCGAACCGGTGATGAGAGCGACTTTATCCTTGAGTAGCATGATCTTCCTTTATGTTTCGTTTGACGGACATTGCAAAGCATAGCCGCCACCGATTCCAGCGCATCTTGCGTCCGGTCAACGATGGCGGCCATCGATCCATGGTTTCGATGAAACCTTCATCGAAAGATTCCTCGGGGCGCTGGCCCCGCTTTCCTGTACTCGTGCAACGCCCATCTCCTGATGGAGTGTCTCCAGGCGTGGCTTTGTCACGCCATTGTAACGCTGGGGCGCTGGTTGTTGCTGCGTCGCCAAAGTGACGGTAAAGGTCATGTTCATGAAACATTCAATGGTTAGTCTGTGCAGCGTTATACGGGGACATGGCCGTTTCCCGCGTTCCGGCGAGCAAGGTCTCGATTTGTTTCGGGGGCGGCCCAGTTTTGAAGGAGAGTGCAAGGCAGGTTGGCAAAGTCCGGGGTAGCGTTTCCTGGCCGCGCCTGAGATCAACCGGCCGGCTCCTTCACTAAACCACCATAAAGGACCATGCATGAGACTGCTTACCATTCCTGCCGATGCCAACCCGAGTTTTTCCAAGCTGAGCTTGAGCCTCGCGAGCACCCCGGAAGAAGTGCGCGAAGTGCAGCGCCTGCGCTACAAGGTCTTCATCGAAGCGATGAACCTGTCGGCGCTGGCCAACCCGGAAGGCCTGGACAAGGATGAGTTCGACGACTACTGCGACCACCTGATCGTACGCGACAGCAAGACCCTCTCGGTGGTCGGCACCTATCGCGTGTTGAGCCCGCACGGCGCGCGCCGCATGGGCAAGTTCTACTCGGAACAGGAATTCGATCTCTCGCGCCTGGACAACATCCGCGGCGTCATCGCCGAAGCCGGTCGCGCCTGCATCCACCCCGACTACCGCAGCGGCGGCGTGATCATGATGCTGTGGGCAGGCATCGCTGCCTACATGCGCAAGGAGCGCTGCGAATACCTGATGGGCTGCGCCAGCGTGAGCCTGGCCGATGGCGGCCACAACGCCGCCGCGCTGTACCACGCCTTCCGCGAAAAGAACATGGCGCCGCCCGACTACCGCGTCGCGCCGCTCTTGCCCTTCCCGCTGGAAGACCGCCAGACCGGCGTCGAACCGCAGATCCCGCCGCTGTTGCGCGGCTACCTGCGCAGCGGTGCCTGGGTGTGCGGCGAACCGGCCTGGGATCCTGATTTCCACTCGGCCGACTTCTTCCTGCTGCTGCCGCTCTCCAAGCTCGACAGCCGCTATGCCCGCCACTACCTCAAGGATTCGAGGACCGCATGAAGCCACGCGAACAGTTCATGGAAAAAGCCCAGGGGCTGTTCGCCGACCTGGGCCCCGACCAAGATGCCGGTGACGAGGAAGGCAAGCGCGATCCGCTGCGCTTTCGCACCATCTGGATTTCCGATATCCACCTGGGCACCACCGGCTGCCAGGCCGAGCGCCTGCTCGAATTCCTGCGCGCCACCGAATCCGACACGCTCTACCTGGTGGGCGACATCATCGACGGCTGGCAGTTGAAGCGTCGCTGGTACTGGGACCAGTCCCACAACAACGTGGTGCAGACCGTGTTGAAGAAGGCCAAGAAGGGCACCAACGTCATCTTCGTGCCCGGTAACCACGATGAAGTGATCCGCCAGTTCATCGACCTCGACTTCGGTGGCATCAAGATCCGCGACGAGCTGGTGCACGTCACCGCCGAAGGCAAGCGCATGCTGGTGCTGCACGGCGACCGCTTCGATGGGGTGATCGCCTGCGCCAAGTGGCTGGCCTATGTCGGCGACACGCTCTACACCATGATCCTGAAGTTCAACCAGTGGTTCAACAGCTGGCGCGCCCGTGCCGGCCTGCCTTACTGGTCGCTGTCGCAGTACCTGAAGTCCAAGGTCAAGAACGCGGTGAACTACATCAGCTCCTTCGAGGATGCGCTGGCCGATGAGGCGCGCAAGAAGGGCCTGGACGGCGTCATCTGCGGTCACATCCACAAGGCTGAAATCCGCGACATCGGCGGCGTCACCTACTGCAACGACGGCGACTGGGTCGAGAGCCTGTCGGCCCTGGTGGAAGAGCCCAGCGGTGAACTGCGGCTGGTCTCGTGGCAGGAAATCATGCAACTCAAGCGCGCCGGCAAGGAAGCCCGCATGGCCGCCCGCGAACTGGCCACGGCCTGAACGCGGTCAGGCCGGGTCAGGCCCGGCCGGCGGTGCAACCGTTTTATGTTCTATATCGTTTAAATTATTTATGCGCATTGCCATCATCAGCGACGCGGGCGAACCGCAAGTCAACGGCGTGGTCAACACGCTGCGCTCCACAGTGCGCTGCCTGCGTGCGCTGGGGCACGAAGTGTTGCTGCTGTCGCCACGTGACTTCCGCACCTTTGCCTGCCCGACCTATCCGGAAATCCGGCTGGCCTACCAGCCCTATGCGCGCATCGCGTCGGCGCTGGAGAGCTTCCAGCCCGACTGCATCCACATTGCCACCGAAGGCCCCATGGGACTGGCGGCGCGGCGCTATTGCCTGCGCCGCAAGCTCAGCTTCACCACCGCCTATCACACCCGCTTCCCGGAATACCTGGCCGCGCGCAAGCTCTTGCCCAAGGCGCTGACCTACCGGCTGCTGCGCTGGTTCCATGGCCGCTCCGAAGCCATCATGGTGCCGACGCCGGCGATGAAGACAGCGCTGGAAGAGCAGGGCTTCAACAAGGTCGTGCTGTGGGGGCGCGGTGTGGATACCACGCATTTCCGCCCGGCCGTGGAAGACCACGCCTGCATCGACCGGCCGCTGTTCCTCTACGTGGGACGGGTGGCGGTGGAAAAGAACATCGAAGCCTTCCTCAAGCTGGACCTGCCCGGCACCAAGTGGGTCGTCGGCGACGGCCCGCAACTGGAAGAGCTGACCCAGCGTTATCCGGAGGTGCGCTTCCTCGGCGCCAAGGGGCAGGATGAACTGCCGGCCTACTACAACTGCGCCGACGTGTTCGTCTTCCCCAGCAAGACCGATACCTTCGGCCTGGTGCTGCTGGAGGCCATGGCCTGCGGTGTGCCGGTGGCGGCCTATCCGGTGGAAGGGCCGATCGACGTGGTCGACAACGGCGTCTCGGGCATCCTGCGGCACGATCTGCGCCAGGCTTGCCTGCAGGCGCTGACACTGGACCGTCAGGCCGTCCATGCCCATGCCCGCAGCCGTTCGTGGGAATCCGCCACCCAGCAATTCCTGCAGCATCTGCATCTGGCGCAGCGTCCACTGGCCGACAAGGCCACCGTCATCAAGCCGTTGCGCGAGACGCACTGATACCTGCCCAGACGCATACGGCTACGGCTGGCGTTTCGTTTTACGCCAGCTCTGCAATGAGTGTATCGATGAAGGCCTTCCCGTTGTCGGGCGGGCCTTTTCTGATTCCACGCATCTTTCTCGGCAATGCCTGAGCTTTACTGACCTTTACTGACGGAGGTCATACCATCCCCAGTTTCCCCGCTGGGCCAGAAGCCTCCATGGCATCATCCGCATCCGTCGCCACTGCCATCGGGTCGGTGGCGACGTAATGGAATGGATTTTGCTAAACCTCAAAAGCAGCACTGATCACAACACCTATAGTTGTGACTGCGCGCCGGGGGACGTTGCCGTCAACGTCGGCAGACACAGTAACAACCGTAAGGGGGAATCATCATGGGGCAATTGTTGGCCAATCTGAAACTGTGGCAAAAGTTTGCCTTGCTGGGGCTATTGGGCCTGGTGTTGTTCGGCGTGCCGACGACCTTGTACTTCAACAGCACCGAACGGATCATCCGCTTCAAGCAGCAGGAAATCGCCGGCGTCGAACCGGTGCGCCGATTGCTGCGTAGCGTGCAGCTCATGCAGCAGCATCGCGGCATGTCCGCCGTCATGCTCAATGGCGCGGCCGACATGGCCGGCCCGCGTCAGGCCAAGGCTGCCGAGGTCGACCAGGCGTTGGCGGCGCTGGCGGGTGCGCTGGAAGAAGTGGGGCGCGACGATACCCGCATCCCGGAGCTGTTCAAGAATCAACTGGCCGCCTGGACCAAGGTGCGCGACGCCGTGGCGAGCCGCTCGATCACCCCGCCCGAGAGCTTCGCCGCCCATAGCGCGGCAATCGCGGCGCTGTTCGAACTCAACGAGCGCCTGCTGGACTACTACCACTACACCATCGATCCCGACTTCGACAGCACCCAGCTCATCAATGCCGCCTTCATCGCCATGCCAGCGCTGACGGAAGACCTGGGCCGGGCGCGCGCCCGTGGCGCCAGCCTCTTGCTCAAGAAGGAACTGAAGCTGGAAGAACGGCTGGAACTGGTAGCCATGCTCGAACGCGCGCAGGAGCGTCTCAGTTCGGCGCGCAAGTCCTTCGCCAAGGGCGTGGCCGCCAATGCCGAGATCGGCGTCAAGCTGGGCAGCAGCTTCGAGAAGGCCGATCGCCTGGGCAACGAGGTCATGAAACTCACGCGTGAACAGGTGCTCTTGCCGCAGGAGCTGAGCTTCCCGCCGGACGCCTACTTCAAGCAATTCACCTTGGCCATCGATGAACAGTTCAAGGCCATCAGCGAAGTCACCGAAGTGCTGGCCGGCCAGCTGGATGCCCAGAACGCTGCCCTGCGCCGCGAACAGCTCACGGTGCTGGGCGCCATCTTCGCGCTGGCCCTGCTGGTGGCCTGGCTGGGCGTGATGATCACCCGCTCGGTGACCCAGCCCATCCTTGCCTCGGTCTCCATGGCCGGCCGCGTGGCCGACTATGACCTCACCGCGCGTAGCGCCGCCCAAGGCCGCGACGAATCGGCCCAACTGCTGGGTTCGCTCAACGCCATGACGGCCAGCCTGGGTGGGATCGTGGGCCGTGTGCGTACCAGTATCGAAGTGATCCAGCACGCCTCGCGCGAGATCGCCACCGGCAACGCCGATCTGTCGCGCCGTACCGAATCGCAGGCCTCCAGCCTCGAAGAGACCGCCAGCGCCATGGAAGAGCTGACCTCGACCGTGCAGAACAATGCCGAGAACGCCCGGCAGGCCGACCAGCTGGCAGGCTCGGCCTCGCGCCTGGCCGAACGCGGCGGCGAGGTGGTCAGCAATGTGGTGCAGACCATGGATGAGATCAAGACCAGTTCGCGGCGTATCGTCGATATCATCAGCGTCATCGATGGCATCGCCTTCCAGACCAACATCCTGGCCCTGAACGCCGCCGTGGAAGCGGCTCGTGCCGGCGAGCAGGGACGCGGTTTCGCCGTGGTCGCCTCGGAGGTGCGCTCGCTGGCGCAGCGCAGCGCCAGTGCGGCCAAGGAGATCAAGGAGCTCATCAGCGATTCGGTGGACAAGGTCGACGCCGGTGGCCGCCTGGTCGATGAGGCCGGCATGACCATGGGCGAGATCGTCAATTCGATCCGCCAGGTGGCCGGCATCATGAGCGAGATCACCCAGGCCAGCCAGGAGCAGAGCACCGGCATCGGCCAGGTCAACGACGCCATCACCCAGATGGAAGCCATCACCCAGCAGAATGCGGCCCTGGTGGAAGAGGCCGCCGCTGCCGCCGAGAGCCTGCAGCAGCAGGCCGAGATGCTGTGGGATGAGGTTGGCGTCTTCAAGACCGAGGGAGCCGACGGGGTCGCACCCGATGGCTTGCCGCCTGTTGCCACCACCTCTGCTGCACTGAGGCTGGCGGCAGCCTGATGTCCTGACGCACCGCGCTGGTGAGTGTGGCCCGACCTTGGCGACGCTCGCCACGGCCTGTCTACAGGGGCGTTTTCCCTGGTGGTGCGGCAGGTCATCGACACGCCCCGAAACGGGGCGTGGTCATTTTCTCAAGTATGCAAAACAAACATGAGGGCATGCCCACAAAGCATTGGCTCGTCCAAGCTCCGCTCTTCTAATATGCGCCACGCCCGTTTGCGCTGAGCATCCGATTGCGGCGCCGTCAAGGGAGACGACCGCAAGCATCGTGCTCCGGCAGGCTGGGCCAGAACAACAATAAACAAGTCGGAACAATCTCCTGTGGCCCGCATCGGATGGGGATCCTGTGCAGGGTGCATGCCTTTGCTGCGCGACTGCGGAGCGTGCGCGGGGGCGCGGGGGCGCAGCGGGCATGAATCATGCTGAATCACTGCCACAGGGAAACAAATAGAGACGCACCGGCCGGCACGACCAGCCGGCACAACAAGCACACACACCAGACGCGTAGCGATACGGAAGAGCACACCCATGATCCAACGTTTGAAGATCGGCAGCCGCCTGGCCTTCGGTTTTTGCCTCATCCTCCTGCTGGCCACGGCCATCCTCCTCATCGGCCTGTGGCGCATGGCCGAGCTGGAAGCGGCCAGCGAATATGTGATCGACGAGAAAGTGGCTGCCATGACGGCCGCCATGAACATGCGCGAGGCCGGCAGCCAACTGGCGCTGGCCCTGCGCAAGGTGGTCACGCCCACCGATGCCGCCGAGGGCAAGGCCGAGGATGCGCACCTGACCAAGATCCTGCAAGCCTACGCCGGCTTTGAAAAGCAGATCACCGAATTGTCCCCCACCGGACGTGGCAAGGAGTTGCTCAACGCTGCCAGCGGCGAGAGCAAACGGCTCTTTCCTATCGTCGAGACGATCCGCCAGCAGATCGCCAGCAACAACTACTTCGACGCCGCCCAATTGCTCAAGAGCGATTTCCTGCCGGCCCATGACAAGTGGATGGCCAGTGTCGGCGCGCTGGCGGCGTTCCAGCAGGATGACATGAAGGACGCCCACGCCCACGCCAAGGACAGCTATCGCAAGGCGCAGATCGGTATGCTGCTCATGGGCGTGCTCACGCTGGGCCTGGGTTTCTTCTTCACCTTCGTCATCACGCGTTCCATCGTCGGGCCCTTGAAGCGCGCCGGCAATATCGCCGAGACGATTTCGCGCGGCGACCTCACGCAAGAGTTCCACGATCATGGTCGTGATGAAGCCGCCACCATGGTCAACGCCCTGGAGGCCATGCAGACCAATCTGGCCGCGACACTCAACGAGGTCAAGGAGAGCGCCGCGGTCATCGCCGTGGCCTCGCACGAGATCGCTCGCGGCAACGTGGACCTGTCCAACCGCACCGAATCGCAGGCCTCCAGCCTGGAAGAAACCGCCAGCTCCATGGAGCAGCTCACCTCCACCGTGCAGCAGAACGCCGAGAATGCGCGCCAGGCCAACCAACTGGTGGTCTCGGCCTCGGACTACGCCACCAAGGGCGGACGCGTGGTGGGCGATGTGGTCGCCACCATGGGCTCGATCAAGGAAAGCTCCAGCAAGATCGTCGACATCATCGGCGTGATCGATGGCATTGCCTTCCAGACCAATATCCTGGCGTTGAACGCAGCGGTGGAAGCGGCACGCGCCGGCGAGCAAGGGCGCGGCTTTGCCGTGGTCGCCTCGGAAGTGCGGGCGCTGGCCCAGCGCAGCGCGGCTGCCGCCAAGGAAATCAAGGGCCTCATCAGTGATTCGGTGGAGAAGGTCGATGCCGGGGGCAAGCTGGTCGATGAAGCCGGCGCGACCATGAGCGAAATCGTCACCTCGGTCAAGCACGTGGCCGACATCATGGGCGAGATCACCGCCGCCAGCCAGGAGCAGAGCGCCGGCATCGCCGAAGTCAATCACGCCATCACCCAGATCGACGAGATCACCCAGCAGAACGCTGCCCTGGTCGAACAGGCCGCCGCTGCCGCCGAGAGCCTGCAAGAGCAAGCCGATGTGCTGGCCCGCGCAGTGGCGGTGTTCCGTCTCAAGACCGCACAAGCCCAGGGCAGCATTCCGGCACCCTCGCCGATGCCGGCACCTGCTGCTCCCCTGCGTACCGTCAATGCGCCAGCGGCAGTAGCCGCCGCCCGCCCGGTGGCCAGCCTGCCTGCGGCCGCACCGGCCAAGCGCAAGCCGGCGGCGCTGGCGCGGGATGATGAATTCGAAGAGTTCTGATTGCGCAGGCTGGCGTTGATGTGAGCGTCAGCTCGCCAGAGACAGAGATCGGCAAGCAACGCCACCGTCCCCAGGACGGTGGCGTTTTGTCATCTTGCCGGCCGGCAAGCAAAAAAGGTGAGAATTTAAGATAATCCGTAAGTTGCCGTTAAGCTATACCAATTGCAGCAGGCGCGTCGCATCGTTCCGGAAAGGGGAGGAAGGGCGACCGTCTGCGCGGCCAGGGGAAGAGCATCGCGTCGGGGGCTGGGCAGCACACAGGGCCCCGGATGACGAGCGTGCGCCAAGACATGCGCCCTGGGAGAGCGCTACGGCACGTCCTCTTCATCCACCGGAATCCATCCATGTCCATCAAGAACCTATCGATCAAGGCGCAACTCGCCATTGCCATCCTTGTGCTCGCCGCCCTGCTGGTGGCCATTGGCGCCTCGGGCCTGCTCGGCATGTCGGCCGCCGTCAGCATCAATGCCCAGCTGTCCCAGGAGCGCCTGCCCAAGACGGTGGCGGCCGACAACACGCTGATCTGGATCGGCCGACAGCGGACTTCGCTGGATCAGGCCGCCCTCACCAATGATCCCGCCTGGGCCGAACGCATGTATGGCATGGATGCCAACGCGCGCAAGGAAGCCCTGCAGTGGTGGGGCAAGTACACCGCGCTGCCCCAGACGGAAGAAGGGCGCGTGATGGTGAAGAAGGTCTCCGAAGGCATCGACAAGACCGAACAGGAACTGACCCGCTTTGCCGAGGTGATCAAGGCGGGCGACCGCCAGGCCATCGCCGACCAGGCGCGCAAGGTCGGCACCATCTATACCGCCATGCAACTGGATGGACAGGCCTTGAGCAAATACGAGACCGAGCAGGCGGCCCAGAGTGCAGGCGCTTCAATGGCCCGCTACGAGGCCTCGCGCAACTTCTCCATTGTCGCCATCGTGGCCGGTCTGCTGCTGGCCTTCTACAGCTGGTGGTCACTGCGCCGCGCCATCGGCGAACCGATGCAGCGCGCCCTGCGTCATTTCGACGCCATTGCCGCTGGTGACTTGACCGAGTCGGTCCACGTCCATTCCCGCAATGAGATGGGGCAATTGCTGGAAGGCCTCAAGCGGATGCAGGAAAGCCTCTCGCGTACCGTGCAGGCAGTGCGCAGCGGCAGCGACGCCATTTCCATCGCCACCCGCGAGATTGCCTCGGGCAACCTGGACCTGTCCTCGCGCACCGAGCAGCAGGCGGCCTCGCTGGAAGAGACCGCGTCGAGCATGGAAGAGCTGACCACCACCGTCAAGCACAACGCCGACAATGCCCGCCAGGCCACCACGCTGGCTGTGAACGCCTCCACCATTGCCGCCGATGGCAATGCCGTGGTCGGTCGGGTGGTGCAGACCATGGAAGAGATCCGCGCCAGTTCGGCCAAGATCACCGATATCGTCAGCATCATCGATGGCATCGCTTTCCAGACCAACATCCTGGCCTTGAACGCAGCGGTGGAAGCCGCCCGCGCGGGCGAGCAGGGACGCGGCTTTGCGGTCGTCGCCACCGAAGTGCGCGCGCTGGCGCAGCGTTCTTCCAGCGCCGCCAAGGAAATCAAGGAACTGATCATGCACTCGGTCGACCGCGTCCAGGCGGGCTCGGAGCTGGTGGGTCAGGCGGGCGACACCATGAGCGACGTCATCAACGCAGTGCAGCGCGTGACTGACATCATGAGCGAGATCTCGGCCGCGTCCAACGAACAGAGCGCTGGCATTGACCAGGTCTCGCACGCAGTGACGCAGATGGATGAAGCCACCCAGCAGAACGCTGCGCTGGTGGAGCAGGCCAGTGCCGCTGCCAAGTCGCTTGAGCAGCAGGCTCAGGCGCTGATGCAGGAAGTGGCGATCTTCCGTGTCAGCGGCCAGGCAGTGATGCAGCCGGCAGCCACCTCGTCCAGGGCGACGGTCAAGCCGGCCGCCAAGCCAGCGATGAAGCCGGCATCGGCAGCACCCGCCATGCCAGTGGCCAAGGCCGCTTCCGCATTGAAGCGCCCGGCGCTGCCCGCCACTGCCGCTGCTCCCGCCGCCAAGCCGACTGTCCGTGGCGTTCCCGCCGGTGATGGCGGAGATTGGGAAACCTTCTGACTTTCAGGTTTTGCTGAGTTTTTCGAGGCGGATGAACATCAGTCCGACCGGAAAAAAATAAAAAATTAAAAAATTAAAAATGGAAAGCGCCGCGACCAGCCATGCCAGTCGCGGCGCTTTTGTTTGTACCGATAGGGTGGGGGAGTTGCTTTTCGCTCAGCGCGGGTGATGCTTGCCACTGGTGGCCAGCAGTTCGGGCGCGATCACGGCCTTGAGGTAATTGGTGGTCACGTCACCACGATCACGCTGGGCGATCCACCAGACATTGGCCTTGCGCAGCGACCATTCCTGCGGCTGGCCGCCGATCAGTTGCGAGGCGACCAGGCCCAGTGTGGGCTGGTGCCCGACGATGAGCACCGGCTCGCGGCTGTCGGGCCAGTTGGCCGCGCGCAGCAGATCCTCGGCGCTCATGTTGGGGGCCAGGTCGGCCACCACCTTGTACTTGCGCTTCAAGGCTTCCACCGTCTGCAAGGTGCGGGTGGCCGGGCTGACCAGGATACGACAGCTTTCCGGCAGGTTGCGGTCCAGCCATTCCGCCATCTTGGCGGCCTGCTTGTGTCCCTTGGGGGTGAGGGCGCGCCCTTCGTCAGGTTCGCCCAGTTCGGCCTCGGCATGCCGCCATAGAATCAGGTCCATCTCAACTCCTCAGGTAAGCCGCCATGGCGCCGCCGGTCCATCCTTCACTCTTCCGGCGGCGTAGCCGGGATGCCCAGCGTGTTCATCAGGTATTGCTGGGCGTTGAAGGTCTGCTGCCTGCTGCGCGGTTTCTTCTGCGTATAGACGCCATTGATGTCCAGGTGCCAGGAATGCGTATTGTCTTTCAGATAGGGATTGAGGCCTTCCGAAATGACGCGCTTCTTCAGGCTCTTGTCCAGCACCGGGAAAGCGACTTCGATGCGGCGGAACAGGTTGCGGTTCATCCAGTCGGCGCTGGCCAGGTAGACATCATGCGCCAGGTCGTTGCGGAAATAATAGATGCGCGAGTGTTCCAGGTAGCGGCCAATGATGGAGCGTACCTTGATGTTCTCGGACAGGCCCGGTACGCCCGGACGCAAGGCGCAGGCCCCGCGCACGATCAGGTCGATCTTCACGCCATCGGCCGAGGCGGCATAGAGCGCCCGGATCACCGATTCATCCAGCAGTGCATTCATCTTGGCGATGATGCGCGCCGGCCGTCCTTCGCGGGCGATCTGTCCTTCGTTGCGGATGGCGCGGATGATTTCCTTCTGCAAGGAGAACGGCGCCAGCCACAGATGGGTCAGGTTGCGCGGCTTGGTCAGGCTGGTGAGGTGGATGAAGACCTCGTTGACTTCGGCGGTGAGCTGCTGGTTGGAGGTCAGGAGACCAAAGTCGGTATAGAACTTGGTGGTGTTGGGGTGGTAGTTGCCGGTGCCGAGGTGGGCGTAGAAGCGCAGGCCCTGGTCTTCATCACGGCGGATCACCAGCGCCAGCTTGGCATGGGTCTTCAGGCCCACCACGCCATAGACCACCTGCGCGCCCGCCTGCTCCAGCTTGACCGCCCAGTTGATGTTGGCCTCTTCATCGAAGCGCGCCATCAGTTCCACGATCACCGTCACTTCCTTGCCGTGCTGGGCCGCGTAGATCAGCGCCTCCATCAGGTCCGAATTCATGCCGGTACGGTAGATGGTCTGCTTGATGGCCAGCACGCCCGGATCGTGGGCGGCGGTGCGGATGAAGTCGACCACCGGCTGGAAGGACTGGAAAGGGTGGTGCAGCAGCACGTCCTTCTTGTCGAGCGCGGCGAAGATGTTCTCGTTGACCAGTTGCGGCGGCAGCGTGGGAGAGAAGGGCGGGAAGCGCAACTCCGGCTGGTTGACCAGGTTGGCGAGCTCGCCCAGGCGCACCATGTTCACCGGCCCCTGCACGGCATACAGGCGGTTGCGTTCGATATTGAACTGGTTCAGCAGCAACTGCGCCAGGTGTTCCGGGCAATTGGCCGCCACTTCCAGGCGCACGGCCACGCCGAACTGGCGGCTCTGCAATTCGGTCTCCAGCGCCTGGCGCAGGTTCTTGACCTCTTCTTCATCGACCCACAGGTCGCTGTTGCGGGTGACGCGGAATTGTGAATAGGCGGTGATTTCCCGCCCTGGGAACAGGTCGGCGATGTGTGCATGGATCACCGAGGAGAGCAGGCAGAACGACGACTGCCCCTTGGCCGAGAGATTGTCGGGCAGCTTGATCACGCGCGGCAGCACGCGCGGGGCCTTGATGATGACGATGCCAGTGCCGCGCCCGAAGGCGTCCTTGCCCGAGAGCTCGATGATGAAATTGAGGCTCTTGTTATGGACCTGCGGGAAAGGGTGGGCCGGGTCCAGCCCGATGGGCGTCAACAGCGGCCGCACATGCTGTTCGAAATAGTGTTTCACCCAGGCGCGCTGGGCCTCGTTGCGGTCATCGTGACGCAGCAGGTGGATGCCGTTGGCGGCCAGCTGCGGCAGGATTTCATCGTTGAGCAGTTCGTACTGGCGCGCCACGATGCGGTGGCATTCGGCGCTGGTGCGCTCCAGCGCTGCGCGCAGCTCGGGCGGATCGATGTTCTCGCCCTCGATGCGGTTGGCCAGCAGGCTGGCGATGCGCACCTCGAAGAATTCGTCCAGGTTGCTGCTGCAGATGCACAAATACCGCAGGCGCTCCAGCAGCGGCACGCTGTCGTCCTCGGCCTGGGCCAGTACGCGGCGGTTGAAGGCAAGCTGCGAGAGCTCGCGGTTAAGGTAGATCGTATTAACGGGAAGTTCAGGTTGGGTGCTGCTTTCCGGTTTTACTTTTCTGGTCATCAAGAGTCCCTGTCCATCCAGTTTGAGCGGGCAGTGTATTGAGGAGGTATGACGAGTTTATGACAAGTATTATGACGCTTTGTCATTTTTTCTCAGCAGAAAATATCATATTTTCGATGTGATGAATGCAAGATCTCTGCCGCCTCAGCTGATTGACTGACGCTGCAACAGAACTGTCAGGAAAGCCCCTCCAGCGCCAGCCTACGCGCCTTTTCGGGGTGCTTTATCGTGTTCGGGATGCTTTCCTGCAGGAAAGTATGGCCTGCCCAAAGATGACAAGTTTGGGTCATAAACTCGTCACATTAGCTGGTTAAAGTTCGCCCTGTCTCAGAAGTCATCCCTCCCACCGTGATGTTTCTTGCTGACGTCCTCTCTCAAAATCATAGGAGTAGTTGAAATGGGGTTTAACCAACTGATCAAATCTGTTGCAGTCGCAGTGGCCGGCGCTTTCGCTTTCAGCGGTGCCGCTCATGCAGCAGAAATCACCGGCGCTGGCGCCTCCTTCCCGTACCCGGTCTACGCCAAGTGGGCTGAGCTGTACAAGGCCGCTACCGGTAACAGCCTGAACTACCAGTCCATCGGTTCGGGTGGTGGTATCAAGCAGATCAAGGCCAAGACCGTTGACTTCGGCGCTTCCGATGCACCGCTGCCGCAGAACGAACTGGCTGAAGCCGGCCTGACCCAGTTCCCCGCCGTGGTGGGTGGCGTGGTTCCCGTGGTCAACCTGGATGGCGTGACCCCGGGTCAGATCAAGCTGTCGGGCCAAGTGCTGGGCGACATCTACGCCGGCAAGATCACCAAGTGGAATGCACCGGAAATCACCGCCCTGAACCCGGGCGTGAAGCTGCCCAATGAAGACATCACCGTGGTCTACCGTTCGGACGCATCGGGCACCTCCTACGTGTTCACCTCCTACCTGTCCAAGGCCAACGCTGACTTCAAGAGCAAGATCGGCGCCGGCACTGCCGTGAAGTGGCCCACCGGCGTGGGTGGCAAGGGTAACGAAGGCGTTGCCGCCAACGTGCAGAAGGTCAAGGGCGCCATCGGCTACGTCGAGTACGCCTACGTCAAGAAGAACAAGCTGAACTACACCCAGCTCAAGAACAAGGACGGCAACTTCGTCTCCCCGGACGATTCCTCCTTCAAGGCCGCGACCGCCCACGGCGACTGGGCCAAGACCCCTGGTTTCGCTGTTGACTTCACTGACGCTGCCGGCAAGGAATCCTGGCCGATCTCCAGCGCCACCTTCATCCTGCTGCACAAGGAACAGGCTGGCGATGGCGCCAAGGGCAAGGAAGTCCTGAAGTTCTTCGACTGGGCCTACAAGAACGGCGGCAAGGTCGCCGCTGACCTGGACTACGTGCCGCTGCCGGATTCGGTCACCAAGCTGGTGGAAGATTCCTGGAAGAGCAACGTGAAGGACAGCAGCGGCAAGGCCATCTGGTAATCCAGTAGTGCCATACCGCGCCGGGCCAGCAGGCCCGGCCAAGCAAGCCTCTCCCCACGGAGTATTCGGGCCATCGCAGCGAAAACGAGCAACTCTGGACATCAGAGCATTCGCGGCGATGGCCCGTTTTAATGGTGAATTCAAATGAGCGCTAATTATTCCACCACGGCAATGTCGAATACCGAAATCAAAAAATCCCCGACAGAGACTGAAAGTGCGCAGGTCGCGCGCGAGAAGTTGATGGCCGTCATGCGCCGCCAGCGACTGCAGGATTTCTTTTTCCACAAGATCACCCTGATCTTCGCCCTGTCCGTACTGCTGATGCTGGGCGGGATCATCGTCTCCCTCATCATCGGTTCTGCGCCAGCCTTCCAGGCTTTCGGCCCGGGCTTCATCACCCGCGTCGAATGGGATCCGACCAATAATGAATTCGGCGCCATGATCGCCATCGTCGGCACGCTGTCGACCTCGATCATCGCCTTGCTGATCGCCTTCCCGGTCAGCTTCGGCATCGCCCTGTTCCTGACCGAAATCTGCCCCGCCAAGCTGCGCCGCCCGCTGGGCACCTGCGTGGAACTGCTGGCGGGCGTGCCCTCCATCATCTACGGCATGTGGGGCCTGTTCGTGTTCGCGCCGCTCTTCTCCGAATACGGCCAGCCCTTCCTGAAGGCCACGCTGGGCCAGATCCCCGGCATCGGTGTGCTGTTCTCGGGCCCCACCATGGGCATTGGCATTCTGACCGCCGGCCTGATCCTGTCGGTGATGATCATCCCCTTCATCTCCTCGGTCATGCGCGACGTGTTCGAAGTGGTGCCGGCGGTCCTGAAGGAATCGGCCTATGGCCTGGGCTGCACCCGCTGGGAAGTGGTGCGCAAGGTGGTGCTGCCCTATACCAAGACCGGTGTGGTCGGCGGCGTCATGCTGGGCCTGGGTCGCGCGCTGGGTGAAACCATGGCGGTCACCTTCGTGATCGGCAACTCGCACCGCCTGTCCTGGTCGCTGTTCTCGGCCGGCAACTCGATTGCCTCGACGCTGGCCAATGAAATCGCCGAAGCCTCCAGCAAGCTGCACGTGTCCTCGCTGTTTGCGCTGGGCCTGATCCTGTTCGTCATCACCTTCATCGTCCTGTCCGCCGCCAAGATCATGTTGATGGGCATGACCCGCAAGGAAGGAGCCAAATAATGAGCCAGACCGTACAAGCCGGCGTACAACACGCCGATCAGGCGCAAGCCATGAACCCCGTCTACCGCCGTCGCCTCATGCAGCATCGCATGGGCATGCTGTTCTCCTTCCTGGCCATGGGCCTGGGCCTGTTCGTGCTGGCCTGGATCCTGCTGACCCTGGTCGTCAAGGGGGTGGCTGCGCTGAACCTGGGCCTGCTGACCGAAAATACCCCGGGTCCGGGCGATGCCGGCGGCGGCCTGTTGAACCCCATCGTCGGCTCGCTGATGATGGTCGGTATCAGCACCATCATCAGCACCCCCATCGGCATCCTGGCCGGCGTCTACCTGGCCGAATACGGCGAGGAAAGCAAGCTGGCCCAGGTGACCCGCTTCGTCACCGACATCATGCTGTCGGCCCCCTCCATCGTGATTGGTCTGTTCATCTACGCCATCTACGTGGCCAACGTGAACCACTTCTCTGGCTGGGCCGGTACCTTCGCCATCTCGCTCATCGCCATTCCGGTGGTGGTGCGCACCACCGACAACATGTTGAAGCTGGTGCCCAGCGGCCTGCGTGAAGCCGCCTTCGCCCTGGGTGCCCCGCGCTGGAAGGTGGCCATCATCGTGCGCCTGCGCGCCGTCAAGGCGGGCGTGGTGACCGGTGTGCTGCTGGCGGTGGCCCGTATCTCTGGCGAGACCGCACCGCTGCTCTTCACCGCCCTGAACAACCAGTTCTTCAGCACCAACATGAACCGTCCGATTGCCAACCTGCCGGTGGTGATCAACCAGTTCGCCATGAGCCCGTATGACAACTGGGTCTCGCTGGCATGGGGCGGCGCCTTGCTGATCACTTTCAGCGTGCTGCTGCTCAACGTGCTCTCGCGCACCCTGTTCAAGCAACAAATCCCCGGCTAATTCTCCAAGTGACCGACATGACTACTGCTCATCAAATGGCAAGCCACGCTTCGACTGCACCCGCCAACGCCGCTGCGCCCAAGAAGGCTACGCTGGAAGTCTCGCAACTCAATTTCTACTACGGCGGATTCCAGGGTCTGAAGAACATCAACCTCAACATCTGGGAAGGCAAGGTCACCGCCTTCATCGGTCCCTCCGGCTGCGGCAAGTCCACGCTGCTGCGCACCTTCAACCGCATGTATGACCTCTACCCCGGCCAGCGCGCCGAGGGCAAGATCATCTACGCCGGCAACAACATCCTCGAAGCCGGTCAGGACCTGAACATGCTGCGCGCCAAGGTCGGCATGGTGTTCCAGAAGCCGACCCCGTTCCCGATGTCGGTGTACGACAACATCGCCTTCGGTATCCGCCTGTATGAAAACCTGCCCAAGGGCGAGATGGACGAGCGCGTCGAATGGGCGCTCAACAAGGCGGCACTGTGGGGTGAAGTCAAGGACAAGCTGAACAAGAGCGGCCTGTCGCTCTCCGGCGGTCAGCAACAGCGCCTGTGTATCGCGCGCGGCGTGGCGGTGAAGCCCGAAGTGCTGCTGCTGGATGAACCGACCTCGGCGCTGGACCCGATCTCGACGGCCAAGGTGGAAGAGCTGATCGGTGAGTTGAAGAACGACTACACCATCGCCATCGTGACCCACAACATGCAGCAGGCGGCGCGCTGCTCGGATTACACCGCTTATATGTACCTGGGCGAACTGGTGGAGTTTGGCGAGACGGACCAGATCTTCATGAATCCGGTGCGCAAAGAAACCCAAGACTACATCACCGGCCGCTTTGGCTGATCGAACCGTCGTCTCGGCTACTGCGCGCTCCGATTTCGCGTCTGCGAGGCTCGCCGTACGCCTGTACGGCTGCGCTTCTCGACGCGAACTCGAAGCGCTCGCTACGCCGATACGACGATTCCACAGAGTAGTCAGGGCACATATTTTTTATAGAAATTCTTTTTAGGGACGTCATATGACCGGCGATCATTCCTCCAAACAGTATGACCAGGATCTGGAGCAGATCCGCTCCAAGGTGCTTGCCATGGGCGGCATGGTGGAACACCAGTTCCAGGATGCGATTGCGGCTTTCCGTAGCGGTAACCTCGAAGTGGCGCACCGCGTGATGAAGGACGATGAGGCAGTCAATCGCCTGGAAGTCGAACTCGATGACGCTTGCAGCCACCTGATCGTGCGCCGTCAGCCGACTGCCAATGACCTGCGTACCGTCATGGCGACCATCAAGATCATCACCGACCTGGAGCGCGTGGGCGATGAGGCGACCAAGATCGCACGTACTGCGATCCATCTGCACAAGCGCGGCATCGGCCTGATCTCGCATTACGAAACCGTGAGCCTGATCGCCGAACAGGCCATGGACCAGTTGCGCAGCGCCCTGGATGCCTTTGCCCGCCTGGATGACCAGCAGGCGCTGGAACTGATCAAGGCCGATGAACGCATCGACCATGGCTTCCGTTCCATCACCCGCAGCCTCATCACCTTCATGATGGAAGATCCGCGCACCATCTCCGGCTCCATCGATACCCTGTGGGTGGCCAAGGCCATCGAGCGTATCGGTGATCATGCCAAGAACATCGCCGAATACGTCGTCTACGTGGTCGGCGGCAAGGATATCCGTCATACCGACTTCGGCTCGGCCAAGGCAACCCCGGAAGAAGACTGAGCACGACGGCGCCGGTGGGGGCAGCAGGGGAATGCTGCCGCTACCGGATTGCGGAGGGGAGAGCCGCGATATTGCTACCAGCCCTATACCCATGACTACTATCCTCATCGTCGAAGACGAACCCTCCATTGCCGAACTGATTGCCTTCACGCTCAAGGAGGCAGGCTGGTCCAGCTTCGTCGTCTCCAACGCGGCGGCGGCCTGGGACTTCGTGCAGCATCGCGCGCCGCAACTGGTGCTGCTGGACTGGATGCTGCCCGACCGCAGCGGCCTGCACCTGCTCTCGCGCATCCGCGCCGACCGCCAGCTGCAGCAGCTCTCGGTCATCATGCTCACCGCCAAGAGCATGGAAGAAGACAAGATCGCCGGCCTCGACAATGGCGCCGATGACTACATCACCAAGCCCTTCTCGCCGCGCGAACTGACCGCGCGCATCAAGGCGCTGCTGCGCCGCAAGAGCCCCGAGCACGCGCAGGAAGTGATGTCGGCTGGCCCCATCACGCTCGATCCGGCCAGTTGCTCGGTGAGCCTGTCGGGCGCGCGCATCGATATCGGCCACGCCGAATACAAGCTCCTGAAGTTCTTCCTGGCCCATCCTGATCGCGTCTTTTCGCGCAGCCAGTTGCTGGACCGCGTCTGGGGCGACCATGTGGTGATCGAGGAGCGTACCGTGGATGTCCACGTGCTGCGCCTGCGCAAGGCCCTGCGCGATGCCGAATACCTCATCAAGACGGTGCGCAGCGTGGGCTACATGCTCTCCACCAAATAAGCCCGAACACGACCCAAGCCAAAGCCAAAGCCAAAGCCGCCCGCATCAGCCATAATCACGCGACAATTACAAATTCGGCGCGCGGGCGCTTGCAAGATCTAACTGCCAAATCAATGAGTCCTCAACTATTGTTCTGGATTCCCGCTGCATTACGCCTGGTGCTTTGCCTGGCCGGAGCGGGAGTCGTCGGTTTCTTTTTCGGTCCCATCGCGGGCCTCGTGACAGCGGTGCTGGGCGTGGGCGCGATGATGATCACCCATCTGCATTACCTGCTACGCCTGTCCACCTGGCTGGATGATTCGGGCCAGTCGCGCCTGCCCGATGGCTGGGGCGCGTGGACTGACGTCTATGCGCGCCTGTACCGCATGCGCCGCGACGACGAAAGGAACCAGGCCGAACTGACCGAGTGGCTGGCGCGTTTCCGCCAGGCCATGAGCCTGCTGCCCGATGGCGTGGTGATCATGGACGATGTGCTCTTCCTCGAATGGTGCAACCCGGCCGCACAGTCGCACCTGGGCCTGAAGCTGGACCGCGACAAGGGCATGCGCGTGACCAACCTGATCCGCAATCCGGCCTTTATCGACTACATCATCCTCGGTCGCTACGAACAGCCGCTGACGATGACGCTGCATGAGCGCAAGCTGATCATTCAGATCATCCCCTTCGAAAACCGGCGTCAGATCCTGGTCACCCATGACGTGACCGAGTCGGAGCGTATCGACATGATGCGCCGCGACTTCGTGGCCAATGCCTCCCATGAATTGCGCACGCCGCTGACGGTGATCAATGGTTTCCTGGAGATCGCCCTGGCCCAGCCCAATCTGGAAGAGGGCACGCGCATGGCCCACCTGAAGTTGATGACCGAACAAGGTCAGCGCATGCAGAACCTGATCGATGACATGCTGACCCTCACGCGGCTGGAGTCGATCGACTATCCCCTGCGCACCGAGGTGCTGCGCGTGCGCCCGCTGCTGGAGCGCATCGCCGAGGAGGGCCGCGCCCTGTCGGCGGGCAAGCACGAAATCGTGCTGACCATCGATGGTCCCGACCTGAAGGGCAATGCCGAGGAATTGCGCAGTGCCTTCACCAACCTGGTCACCAACGCCGTGCGCTATACCCCCGAGGGCGGCCGCATCATCCTGCGCTGGCAGAGCGACGAGCAGGGCGCGCATTTTGCGGTGCAAGATACCGGCATTGGCATCAGCCCCGAGCATATCTCGCGCCTGACCGAACGCTTCTACCGAGTCGACAAGAGCCGTTCCCGCGAAACCCAGGGCACCGGCCTGGGCCTGGCCATCGTGCGCCATGTGCTGCTGCGCCACCATGCCACGCTGGAAATCGCCTCCGTGCCTGACCACGGCAGCACCTTCACCGCGCATTTCCCTTCGACCCAGACCATCCAGGACTATGCTCCGGTGCCCTGATTGTGGATGCGTGACCACGGCCCATGCGATTTAGAAAGGATGCTTCGGCATCCTTTTTTCTTCTTTGAAGCGGTCTTGGGCGCGTGATAATGCGCTGTATCGTAATACTGACGCCTCGTCAGTAAGTACAAATACGAATGCCTTGCCAAGGTGCAAGTAGGAACAATACCGCACCGCAGGGATCGGCGCCGGCCACCGGGAATCAACGGCGCCTTTTCCTCAAGCTGTCTTCTGACACCAGCAGTTTTTTTCGCATCGACGAGATGAGGGATGTCTGACATGAAGCACGGCGACCTATCCAACCGATCAACCGATGACTTGATGGCGCCGCGCTCAGGAAATCCCTGATCGCGGTTCCTGACGTGTGCCTGCACACTCAGCGTGCGCCCCGCTGTTGCCTGCGGGCAGCTGCGGAGCCTGCGCTCGTCGCCGACCAGTATTTTTGCCCAGAGAGAAAAGAATGCGCTACTTCGCCAACATGAAAATCGGTCGCCGCCTGGCCCTGGGGTTTGCCGTCATCCTGGCCGCCGCCAGCGTGGTCGTAGCCCTGTCGATCTGGCGCCTGCAAGGCATCGCCGCCGCCACCGACGAAATGATGCACGAGCCCCTGACCAAGGAGCGGCTGGTCTCGGACTGGTACCGCACCATCCACACCAGCGTGCGGCGCACCACCGCCATTGCCAAGAGTTCCGATCCCAGCCTGGCGGCTTTCTTCGCCGACGATGCCGCCGCCGCCAGTCGCATGTCGACCGAGCAGCAGAAGGCCATCGAAGCGCTGATCGAGTCGGATGAGGAAAAGGCCGTCTTCACCAAGCTGGGCGCGGTGCGCAAGGATTACATCAAGTACCGCGACGCCATCTCCAAGGCCAAGGCCGAGGGCCGCACGGAGGAGGCCGCCCAGATCCTGGCCGGTCCCTTCGATGTGGCCGGCAAGGGCTATCTCGACCTGTTGCAACAATTGCTGACGCTGCAACGCGCCAATATCGACCAGGTCGCGCTCCACATCCAGGCGGTCTATCGCGAAAGCCGCAACCTCATGCTGGCCCTGGCCGTGCTGCAGGTCGTGCTGGGCTGGCTGTTTGCCCGCACCCTGGCGCTGGGCATCACCCGCCCGCTGGAACAGGCGGTGGAGGTGGCCGAAGCCGTGGCCGCCGGCGACCTCACCCATCGCATCGATGAGCGCCTGGCCGCGCGTGGTGATGAAACCGGCAAGCTCATGCATGCCCTGCATGCCATGACCGGCAATCTCGCCCGTATCGTCGGCCAGGTGCGCGGCGGCACAGATGCGATTGCCACCGCATCGAAGGAAATCGCCACCGGCAACCTCGACCTGTCGGCGCGCACCGAACGCCAGGCCGGCGCGCTCGAAGAGACCGCCTCGGCCATGGAAGAACTGACCTCTACCGTATCGCAGAATGCCGACAACGCGCGCCAGGCCAACCAGCTCGCCGCCTCCGCCTCATCGGTGGCGCAGCAGGGCGGGGAAGTGGTGGCGCAGGTCATTTCCACCATGGGCTCGATCAATGAGTCCTCGCGCAAGATCGTCGATATCATCAGCGTCATCGACGGCATCGCCTTCCAGACCAACATCCTGGCCCTGAACGCCGCAGTGGAAGCCGCACGCGCCGGCGAACAGGGCAGGGGCTTTGCGGTGGTCGCTTCGGAAGTGCGCTCGCTGGCCCAGCGCTCGGCCTCGGCCGCCAAGGAAATCAAGGCCTTGATCGACGACTCCGTGGCCAAGGTCGGCTCCGGCAGCGAACTGGTCACCCGTGCCGGCAGCACCATGGATGAAGTGGTGACCAGCGTGCGCCAGGTCGCTGACATCGTCTCCGAGATCAGCGCCGCCAGCAGCGAACAGAGCGATGGCATCAGCCAGGTCAACCTGGCCATCACCGACATGGACCAGACCACCCAGCAGAACGCCGCCCTGGTCGAAGAAGCGGCTGCTGCCGCCGAAGCCATGCAGGAACAGGCGGCGCGCCTGTCTGAAGTGGTCAGCCAGTTCAAGCTGCTGGGGCAAGACCAGATCGCTTACGCCTCCCGCAGCGCGGTCGATATCACGCCGCCCTTGCCGGCCTTGCGCTAAGCCGCGTCTCATAAAAAATTACCCGCCTGTGTGGCGGGTAATTTCTTTGTCGGCGGCAACGTGGTGGTTGCAAAAATGATTTATATCATTTATATAATTTTCGGTCGATGCAGCGATTGCCTCAGTAGGTCGCGCGACCGCCGGAGAGATCGAACACCGACGCCGTGGTAAAGGAATTTTCTTCCGACACCAGCCAGGCCACCATGGCCGCCAGCTCCTCCACCTTCACGAAGCGCGCACGCGGGATCTTCGAGAGCATGTAGTCGATATGCGCCTGGGTGCACTGTTCCAGGATGCGGGTCTGCGCTGCCGCCGGGGTGATGGCGTTCACCGCAATGTTCTTGGTCGCGGTTTCCTTGCCCAGGCTCTTGGTCAGCGCAATCATGCCGGCCTTGGCCGCGCTGTAGGCCGAGGCGGTGGGATTGCCTTCCTTGCCGGCGATGGAAGCGATGTTGACGATGCGTCCATAGTTCTGCGCGATCATCCGTTGCACCACCACCTGGTTGACGTAGAACGCCCCATTGAGGTCGATATCGATGACGCGGCGCCATTCCTCCGGGGAATACTCCGCCACCGGATTATTCTGTCCGGCAATACCAGCGCTATGCACCAGGATATCGATGGATTGGGTCAGTTTCTCGGTGGCCTCGATGGCTTGCTGCACATCGGTCTGGCTGGAGATATCGACCTTGACGGTCTCCACATTGCCCAGTGATTCGAGCTTGCGGCGCGCCTCGGCCAGCGCCTTCTCGTCCATGTCCCACAGCACTACCTTCGCCTTGCCCTGCAACAGGCGCTCGGCCACGGCATAGCCAAAGCCCTGCGCGCCGCCCGTGATGATGGCGCTACGGCCCTGGAAATCGTAGTGATTCATTGTCTCTCCTTCCCTGGTTCGGTCATTGGATGGCGCAGGCGCGTGGGCCTGCGCATTCTTGTTCTTGTTCCGGATGGGTGACGCAGCGCTGCCGCAGGGGGCAGCGCCAGGCATTGCGCTTTTGCTGATGCCTTATGCGTCGATGGTCTTCTGCTCTTGCTCGCCCAGGCCGTCGATGCCCAGGCGAATGGTCTGGCCAGCGCGCAGGTAGACCGCTTCCGGCTTGACGCCCATGCCCACGCCCGGCGGCGTGCCGGTGGAGATGACATCGCCCGGCTGCAGGCTCATGAAGCGCGACAGGTAGGACACGATATGCGCCACGTTGAAGATCATGGTGCTGGTATTGCCGTTCTGATAGCGCTTGCCATCCACTTCCAGCCACATGCCCAGCTTTTGCGGATCGGCCACTTCATCGCGGGTCACCAGCCAGGGGCCGATGGGGCCGAAGGTATCGCAGCCCTTGCCCTTGTCCCAGGTACCGCCGCGTTCGATCTGGTATTCGCGCTCGGAGACGTCGTTGACCACGCAATAGCCGGCCACGTGGGACATGGCGTCCTTTTCCTCGATGTAGGCGCCGCCCTTGCCGATGATCACGCCCAGTTCCACTTCCCAGTCGGTCTTCTTGGAGCCGCGCGGGATCTTGACGTTGTCATTGGGGCCGACCACGGCCGAGGTCCACTTGTTGAACACCACCGGTTCGGCCGGGATGGGCAGGTTGGATTCGGCGGCGTGATCCGCGTAGTTCAGGCCGATGCAGATGAACTTGCCGATATTGCCCACGCAGGCGCCGATACGGGGATTGCCTTCCACCACCGGCAGGGTGTTGAGGTCGAGCTTGCGGATCTTTTCCAGCGAGGCATCGTCCAGCACGGCGCCGTTGACGTCCTTGATATGCGCCGACAGGTCGCGGATCTTGCCAGCCTGATCCAGAATGCCGGGCTTTTCCTGCCCAACCGGGCCGTAACGCAGTAATTTCATCGTGTTTCCTTGAAGAAAGAGTTGTCTCGGATCGGCGCCGATGCCGGCTTGCGGCTGGTGCAGGTGCTGCAGTTGCAGCCAGGGCGCGCAAGGGCGTGGGATCGCCTGTCGTTTTGGAAGTTGGATATTACCAGTTTATTGGTAAGACCAATAGGCCAATGGGTGAATTTTCAGGCCAGGAGCGCAGCTGTGGTTGCGAATGGAGAGGCTTTCCATGACCGCATTATCCGGGCAACTCCCCCCAACGTGACATGCTCTGTTTGATGCGGTTCTCGGCCAAGGTACGCCGATAGACATGCATCTGGGATGGACAGCCCTGCTCCGATGCAACATAGGACGAAGCGTCCCCGTCAAGCTATGCACCATTGAAGGCCAAACGCATCAACGAGCTTACAAATAGTGGGAATGTGATTTTCCTGCCGGGACTATGAAAATAGTGTCGCCGTTCAACCCGCTATCCCGACCCTGACCATCAGCACGAGAAAGGAAGACATGGACGTCGAAAAACAAGCCAGTGTCTGGACAGATCAGCAGGCCGCCGCACTCCAGCGCGAGCGTGATGGCGGCGGTGCGCCCGGCGTGGCCCGAATGGAACAGATCGCGGGCAAGAGCGGGATGGAAATCCTCAGTGCGATGATGTCCGGAGCGCTGCCGTCGCCGCCGATGAACGAGACCATGAATATGACCCTGTTAGAACTTGACGAGGGTAGCGCCGTATTCCAGGGCATCCCGCTGCTGCGGCATCTCAACCCGATGGGGACGGTGCATGGAGGCTGGTTTGCAACGCTGCTGGATTCTGCGCTGGGTTGCGCGGTAAAAACGACGCTGTCGGCTGGGCAGAGCTATACGACGGTAGAACTGAGCGTCAATATCGTACGGGCAGCTTCGCAACAAACCGGACCGCTCCGCGCGGCCGCCACGGTCTTGCATCGGGGCGGTCAAATGGCCACAGCGGAAGCGAGCATCAAGGACGAAAGCGGCAGGCTGTACGCCCATGCGACCACGACCTGTTTTGTATTCAAGGCTCCCGCAGCTTGATGGCAACTGCCGCGATTCGAGAGCTGATGTAGTGTCGATATCACCTATCTCCGAATAGCGTGCAGCTGCCCTACGGGGGGCGGCTTATCTGCCCCCCGCCTGATTCATGGGTTCACTCAAACTCAAAGCAGTTCATTCGAAGACAACCATTCAGCTTCATACGCCCCCAGTGCGCGCGCCGGATAACGCCACGCCAGCGGCGCACCCTCGACCTGCACCGGTGGCAGCAGTCGCGCCGCCGGTCCCCACGACGTCGGCTCGACGTGCGCAGCGCGATCAGTTGCTGTTTCCGCCGCGAACCCCACCACCTCGCGCATTGGCTCCGTGCGCAATTGCAGGACCGCTGCAGTACGCGCCAACGAAGCACGCACCCCGATTCCTACCCCTTGCGTCATCCTCAGCGTCAATCCCCGCAGCGCTGCGGCCGCCATCAGATAGCCCGTCGCATGGTCGATGGCCTGGACCGGCAGATTGACCGGTGCAGCGCCGCCCATCACCCGCATGCCGGTCTCGGCGATGCCGGTGCTCATCTGGATGAGGCTGTCGAAACCGCGCCGGCACTGCCATGCACCGGACCAGCCATAGGCATCGAGCGAGACATCGATCAGTGCGGGATTGAGTTCGCGCCGTTGCGCGGCGTCCAGGCCGAGCTTGGCGAGCGCATCGGCACGGTAACCGTGGACAAGGATGTCGGCATGGCGCATCAATTTCCGCAGCGTATCGAGGTCGGCTGGGTCTTTCAGATTCAGCCGCGCACAGCGCTTTCCCAGGACGACTTCCGGCACGGTGTTCGGTTCTTCCCAGCCGTAGGGATCGATGCGCAACACTTCGGCCCCCAGCCCGGCGAGGAAGCGGGTGGCGACAGGACCGGCGAGAATGCGCGTGAGATCGAGCACGCGGATTCCACGTAATGGCCGATCTCGCGACGGCTCCCAGGCGCGCGTAGTCACACGGGGCCCGGTCGCGACATGCAGCAAGGGCTCGGCAGCGACGGCCTGGCCTTGCTGATGCGCGGCCCATTCCTCGCGGGAATACATCACCGCAGCACAACCACCGCGCGCAACAATGGCTGCCTCCAGTGTATCGGCGTCCCAGCCTGCCACCGCTTGCCGCACCGATTCCGGATCCGCCGCGCAGTCGAGCACGGACAGCGCGGCCTGGCGGTGATGCGGCGCATTGGTGTGCAAGCGGATCCAGCGATCACGCGCCCGATAATTGCCGGCGATCGCATCCCATAGCGGCGGCATCGTCCATCCCAGCGGATGCAGCGACGCGCCAAACCAGAGCGAGGCCATGCGCCGGTCGACCTGAACCGCCGGCAAGTGACCGGTCGAGGCTTGCAGCAACTCGGCTGCCGCCGTTGCGGCCGCGCCAATGGCCGCTGCGGCCAGGTCGGTTACCCGGAATGCGGACACCAGCTCCCCGGTTCCACCAAAGCCGCACGTCGCGGCCAACGCGGGAGCGCCTCCCAGGGCTGTCCAGAATTCCCGCAGATGCTGCGACGCCGCTTGTGTCACTTGATCGTTCTCCATGTTTGCCTCGACTGGTTCAGGTGTGACAAAGATCGGATCGTTTGAATTTGCTGTCAACGTTGATTATCCTGATCAACTAATCAAACGATTCCCTTCCACGACGATGTCGAACTACCTCAACTCGACCGAAGCCGCTGCACGGCTCGGGGTGTCCCGGCAAACGCTGTACGCCTACGTCAGCCGCGGCCTGCTGCACGCCGAACCCGGCGCCACGGCACGCGAGCGCCGCTATTTCGCCGCCGACGTCGAGCGCGTCGCGGCACAGCGTGCACGCGGACGCAAGCCCAAGGAAGTGGCGAAGGCGGCGCTGAACTGGGGCGCTCCCGTACTCGAATCGAGCATCACCTTGATCGATGGCGGACGGCTCTTCTATCGTGGCGTGGATGCACTCAGGCTGGCTGAGCATGCCAGCCTGGAGGAGGTGGCGGCCGGCCTCTGGCAATGCGACAGGCAGACTGCCTTTGGTCCCCAGGTCAACGCTTCTCCCGCTGTCTTGCGAGCGCTCTTCAGGCACTACGGCGATCAACGGGCAGAGGAAGTCCTTCTGCCGCTTTTCGCCGTGGGCAGCGAAGATGCATCGACCGCCATCTGGCAGAAGGCGACCGAGCGCCAGGCGCAAGGCTGTGGCGACCTGGTGCGGATTCTGGCGGCATGCCTGCTGCGGACCCGTCCCGACACCAGCCCGATCCACGAGCAATGTGCGCGGGCATGGGGCGTGGGTCGTTCGGGCGCCGAGCTGATCCGGATGGCGCTGGTGCTCTGCGCCGATCACGAGCTCAATGCGTCCAGCTTCACCAGCCGATGCGTGGCCTCCACGGATGCGAGCCTGCGGGCAGCGGTGATCGCCGGTCTGGCGGGCCTGTCCGGTGGACGGCATGGCGCGACCACTGGGCGCGTGGAGGCGCTCTGGGATGAACTCGGCACGCGCGACATCGACAGGAAGATGCGCGAGCGGCTCTCGAGAGGGGACGACCTGCCCGGCTTCGGGCATACGCTCTATCCGGATGGCGATCCACGTGCGAGCTATCTGCTCTCCCAGATCCTGCCACGCCATTCGCCCTGGGCAGCCATGATCGACGCCGGAATCACCCTCACGGGCCAGAAGCCCTCGGTGGATTTCGCCCTGGTGGCGCTGCGCAGGCATCTGCGGCTTCCGGTGGGTGCAGCGTTCGGCCTGTTTGCGCTTGGTCGCTCGATAGGGTGGATTGCGCACGGACTGGAGCAGCGCGAGCAGCACCACCTGATCAGGCCCCGTGCGGTGTACATCGGACCGCAACCTGAAGCCGGCCAAGCCGAGCCTGGGCGGTCGCGATCACGCGCACGCTCGGCAAGCCGGCAAACACAGCAAGGTATCGTGCCGAAAAGCGATCTGCCTGCTAGCTTTTTCAATACCCGATAGCGCTGCTTGACGACGACAGCGAGCATGACTGGCGTCCAAGCAAGAGTGCGTTACCCACATGCAGCGCACAGATATCGCCATGCGGTCGCTGTGGCGATTGCTTCGGCATTGAATGCGCAGCGTGCTGATGCGCGGGTGGAGTAGTGGTCTCTCAGTGCGAGCGGCGGGTCAGTTGATCCGCCAGTGCCGGAAGCTCTTGCAGCAGTCCGTCGCGGGCACGCAGTCCCGCATTGGGCTGGGTGGGCTGATCGTCCTGGATCAGGCGGGCAAACACCCGTTTCTGATCGCCCTTGATGGCCCAGCCTACAAACCATCCGTAGGCATGAGCAGGATCATAGCGACCATTGGAGCCCGGCGAACCGGTCCCGGTCTTGCCATGGATTTCCCAGCCGTCCGGCGCCGCAGCGATGAGCGTGACCTTGCTGGTCATATCATACGCATGCGCGCTGACCGGCAATTGCCGGTTCACCAGCCTGCGCAGGAAGGCAATCTGTTCCTGCGGCGAGATACGCAGCGACGAATTGATCCATGCACCTTGCAGGCCATTGTGCTTGCCAGGTTCACCCGAGACATCCTGGTTGCCATAGCGGAAATCGCGCGCATAGCGCTGGAAACGTTTTTCTCCGAGCTGCTGGGCCACGCGCTGCGAGAACCAGACCACGGAATACTGTATCCACCGGCTGGCATCGGTAGGCTGGCGCCACGCATCGCCACCCCAATCGGGTGGGAAAGCGCCCAATACGACCAGCAAGAGTGCTTCATCGCCGATGCCGCCGTCCATGCAGGACTGAGCATCGACACCAACGGCTTCGCGTTGTTCGATGCGCCCACCGCCTTGCGCAACCCTGACGATGCCGACGAGATCACCGCCCTCTGCTATGCCGAGGCCATCGAGATCGCGCTGGCGGTCACCGGTGGCGCCCATGCCTACGTCTTCGATCACCTGGTGCGCGAGCGCGACCCGGTGCGGGCGCCGCTGAACTTCGGACGCACCACGCGGGGCGCCACGCCAGCGGCCAATGGGCGCATCCACAATGACTATACTGAGGTGTCAGGGCGGCGGCGTCTGTCGATGATCTTGCGGGATTCCGACCTGATCCCTTTCGTCCAGCATTTTTCCATCATCAACATCTGGCGCACCCTGCGCGGCGTGGTCGAAGATACGCCGCTGGCGCTGCTCGATGCGCGCAGTGTGGCAAGCCAGGACCTGGTGCGCGGCGAAGTGCGTTATCCCCAACGGAACGGCGAGATCTACCTGGTGCGTAACAATCCCGCGCACCGCTGGTTCTATTTTCCAAAGATGGATCGCAGCCATGCCCTGGTGTTCAAGCAATACGATTCCCGCACCAGCGGCGTAGCGCGCTTTACCCCGCACACGGCCTTCGATTTGCCGGCCATCCCGGCCGATGCGCCTTTGCGGAAGAGCCTGGAGATGCGCTGCCTGGTGGTCCACGCATGAACGGCCCCGCCAAGCTGATCGAATACTGGTTCGACTTCGGCAGCAACTACAGCTACCTGAGCACCATGCGCATCGAGCAGGCGGCGCGGCAGGCCGGTGTACGGGTGGTGTGGCGTCCCTTCCTGCTGGGGCCGGTATTCCAGGAACTGGGCTGGAGCACCTCACCGTTCGTGTTGCAGAAGGAGAAGGGGGCGTATACCTGGAAGGATATGGCGCGCCAGTGCAGGAAGTACGGTTTGCCGTGGACCATGCCCAGCCGCTTCCCGCGTGCGGCGGTGCTGGCGACCCGGGTGGCGCTGCGCTTTGAGCATGCGCCCTGGATGTCCAGTTTCTGCCGCCTGGTCATGCACCTGAACTTCGCCGAGGATAGGGACATCGACAGCGTCGAGACGATCAGCGAAGTATTGCAGGCGCTGGGCCTGCCATTTGCCGAGATCATCGCCGAGGCGCAATCGGAGCCCAATCGCGCCCGACTGCGCGAACAGACCCGACAGGCCCGCACACGCGGCATCTTCGGCGCACCGACCTTCTTTGTCGGCGATGAGATGTTCTGGGGTAATGATCGTCTCGACGATGCCCTGGCCTGGTGTGTCGGCGATGCGGGCGTCAGCCGATGAGGCTGCGGCGAGCCCTGGCCTGCGCGCAGATCCAGTTGGCGATCAGCTGCACCTCGCGGCGCGGCGAGGGCTCTGCCTGGATCAGCCAGTAGGCATAGCCGTCGTCGTCCTGGGTGCGTGGATCGGCCAGCAAGACCAGTTGGCCGCCCTCCAGTTGCGGAGCGATCAGTTCCAGTCGCCCCAGGGCCACACCCTGGCCGGCCAGGGCCGCCTGGATCACCATGTCGTACTGGTTCAGGCGCAGCATGCGCGCCTTCTTGCTGATCGTACCGAGCTTGCCAATCTTGCCGGCCTTGCCCACGGATTCACTGTCCAGCCAGGACTTCCAGCGCAGATGCGGGTTGGCCTGGTCGAATTCCAGCAGCGTGGCGTCGGCGGGCAACTTGCCGTTCTTGAGCAGCAAGGGATGGGCTACCGGCGCCACTGTTTCGCCGAACAGCCGGATCGCATCGGCGGGTGCATGGACGCGCCTGGTATAGCGCAAGGCCAGGTCGATGCCTTCGTGGCGCAGGTCTATCGTGCTGTCGCTGGCGGCCACGCGCACATCCACGCCCGGGACCTGCTGCTGCAGCCGCGACAGACGCGGCAAGAGCCACAGCCCGGTCATGCCGATGCTGGCGGTGATGGTAACTGGCCGCGCCGCCTGGGCCGCGCGCAGCTCGCCCAGGCTGTCCTGCAATTGCAGCAGGGCGGCGTCGGCGCTGCGAAAGAGCCGTTCGCCCATGGGCGTGAAGGAGATCGAACGATGATGTCGCTGCAGCAATGGCGTTTGCATGTACTGCTCCAGCAACAGCACCTGCCGACTGACCGCCGATTGCGTCAGGAACAGGTCTTGCGCGGCCAGCGTGAAGCTCATGCGGCGACCCACTGCGACGAATCCGCGCAGCAGATCCAGGGGCGGCAGCTTGGCAAGGGGAAGGCTCATGGCAATCTCGGCAGGGCGGGGAAGAGCTGCTATTGAAGCATAGACCGGGGCTTGCGTGAGAGCGCTGGCGGAAATTTTTCGCATGCATAGAGGGAATGTGAGGGTCTACCGAATTCACTTGAGCCTGCGCCCGCCACGTAGTCAAATTCAGCATTCTTTCTTCATCGGTTTCTTTACGAGATAGGTCTTCCATGCGTATTGCTACTGTCAATCGAAAACCCTGGCTGGTGGTGCTAGCCGGCGCCGCCATCATGAGCATGGCGCTGGGATCGCGCCAGACCTTTGGGCTGTTCATCAGTCCCTTGTCCTATGACCATGGCTTGCCGGTGACCCTGGTGGCCTTTGCCATCGCCTTGCACAACCTGGTCTGGGGCGCCGCCCAGCCGCTGGCCGGGGCCCTCACGGATCGCCATGGACCGGCGCCGGTGGTGGCGTTCGGGGCGGTGTGCTATGCCATCGGCCTGGCGCTGACGGCGCTGGCCCCCAATGGGGCGGTGCTGGTGCTGGGCATGGGCGTGTTCATCGGTGTGGGAATCAGCTGCACCAGCTTCGGCGTGGTGTTGCCCGCGGTCGGGCGAAGCGTGCCCGCTGAACGTCGCAGCAGCGCCATGGGCCTGGTCAGCGCCGGTGGTTCGCTGGGCCAGGTGCTGATGCTGCCGCTGGTCCAGGGTCTGCGGGCAAGCTCGGGCATGAGCCTGGCCTTGATGGTCTTGGCCTTGCTGGTGCTGGCGGTGGCGCCCCTGGGTCTGGCGCTGGCCCGCACCGGCCCGGTCGCAGCCGACGCGCCACGGCTGGATTATTCGGTGCGCGAGGTGATTGCGCAGGCCACCGCCCATCGTGGTTACCAGTTGCTGACGCTGGGATTCTTTGCCTGCGGTTTCCAGCTGGCCTTCATCGCCACGCATCTGCCCGGTTATCTGGAACTGTGCCACATGCCCATGGGCCTGGCGGCCACCGCGCTGGCCTTGATCGGTCTGTTCAACATGGCCGGCAGCTGGGCCTGTGGCTGGCTGGGTGGACGTTACCGCCCGCAGCGGGTGCTGGGCTGGTTGTACCTGGTCCGCAGCACCGCCATCGGGCTGTTCTTCATCGCGCCCAAGAGCAGCCAGTCGGTGACGCTCTTTGCCGCCGTCATGGGACTGACCTGGCTGGGCACGGTGCCGCTTACCACCGGACTGGTGGCGCGCCTGTTCGGCACGGCGCACATGGGCACGCTCTTTGGCGTCTGTTTCCTGAGCCATCAGGTGGGTTCATTCCTGGGGGCATGGCTGGGCGGATGGATGCTGGAAGTGACGGGATCGTATTCCCTGCTGTGGATGGCCACCTTTGTGGTGGGCATCGTGGCGGCGCTGCTGCACTTTCCCATCGAAGAAGCCGATGGAAGCCGAGGAGGAGGCCGCCTGGTCAGGCATTGATGCGCTGGTCCGGCGCATCCAGCAGGCCGAGCGCATCGTCATTGGCCTGCCGGGCTGACGCCCTTGCGGCAGGCCGTGTGCGCGTCTGATCGGGTTGGCCTATCTCGGCTCAAAAAAATACGGAGGTGTTGCAGATAAATTATCGCAAATATCGAAATACCTGCATTATTGAGTGCAAATCATTATCATTCGCAATTCTTAGGATGTCGTCCTGAAGATTTCCCAATTTTTAGAAGAAATAAACGGCGGAGGTTCGCCAGTATTTTTATTGGACCGAATGTAATGAAGACCCATCAAGCCCCATCGCTCTTTGTGCGCGACCTGCGCATCACCACGACCGCTCTTGCCTCGCTGGCAATACTGGCTTTTCCCGTAGCAGGCCTGGCTCAACAGGCAACCCCCTCGGACGGACAACCCGGCCTGGAGCCCATCCAGGTCAGCGGCGACTGGCTGGGCACTGGCTTGGAAAGTAGCGTTAAAACTTATCCGGGAGCGCGCACCGTGGTGAAGAAGCAGGAGATCGAAAGCACCGGCGCTGTCAGTATCGGTGACGCGATGCGCCGCATTCCCGGTGTGCAGTCCAGCGACAACTCCGGCACCGCCGGCAGCGCCCTCGCGCTCAACATCGGTGTGCGCGGGCTGGCCGGGCGCTATTCACCGCGCTCCACCATCCTGCTGGACGGCATCCCCATGGCGGTGGCGCCCTATGGCCAGCCGCAACTATCGTTCGCGCCACTGAGCCTGAACAATATCGAATCGATCGATGTCGTCCGTGGCGGCGGTGCCGTGCGCTTCGGTCCGCAGAACGTGGGCGGCATCATCAATTTCAAGACACGCTCCATCCCGACGACGCCCGGCATTTCCGGTGACGCGGCGGTGCGCTACAACAGTTACGGCCAGGGCGGCGGCAATACGCAGTACACCGCCTTTGCCGGCGGTCAGGCGGAGAATGGCTTCGGCATGGCCTTTCTCTATTCCGGCCAGGAAGGAAGCGGCTGGCGCGACAAGAGCGATGAGCACCTCAATGATTTTGCGCTGAAGATGCGTTATGAAATCTCGCCGACCTCCGAGCTCTACGCCAAGATCAACTACTATGACGTGCTCAGCCGCACGCCCGGCGGACTCAGCGTTGCGCAGTACGCTGCCGACCCGTTCCAGAACACACGCCAGCGCGACAATTGGGGTGGAACCCGTAAAGGCTTTGATGTGGGCTACCTCAACACGATATCGGATCGCCAGGAATTCGAGATCCGTACCTACTTCAACCAGGCTACCCGCCAGAGCACATTGATCAATCCGGCCGGCACCCGCCTCTCACATCAACCGCGCAACTATGAAACGCTGGGCATCGAGCCGCGCTACACGCAGCGCTTTGCATGGGGCAGCACTACGCACGATGTCACCGTCGGCTATCGTTATGTCCGTGAGCGCGGCGATGATAATGTCTATAACGAAGCCGTCCTGACCGGCGTGCTCAGCGGATTCACCCAGTTCCAGAACAGCACCGATGCCCATGCCGGCTACATCGATGACAAGATCGCCTTCGGCAAATGGCGCATTACTCCGGGCCTGCGTTTCGAGCACGTCCAGTCGACCCGCTATGACGTGGCCAATAACGCTTCCTACCAGGTGTCCAACAACAAGCCGCTGCCCTCGATCAACGTGGCCTACCTGCTTACCGAGCAGTTGACCTTGTTCAGCAACTACAACACTTCCTTCGGTGTGGTTCAGAATTCGCAACTCAACACCATGTCATCGGCCAATCCGCTCTCGCCCGAGCTGGCCAAGACGATCGAAGGAGGGGTGCGCTGGAAGAGCGCGCAGGCATCTGCAGAAGCGACGGTGTTCCATATCGATTTCGACAACCAGATCGTCTCCGTTCAGGGAACGAATCCAAGCGTCTTCCGCAATATCGGCAAGACCCAGCATGATGGCATCGAACTGGCGATGGACTATGCCTTTGATCAGCAGAGCGTCTTGAAGGGATGGTCGGTCTACGCCAACTACACCTACACCCGCGCCTTGCAGAAATCGGGCGCGAATCCGGGCAAGGACTTGCCGTTCTATGCGCGCACTACCGACACGGTGGGCACGCGCTTCAAATCGGGATCATGGGGTTTCAATCTGTCGACCACGCATCAAGGCCGTCAATTTTCCGATGAAGCCAACACCATCGCCGAAAGCGCCGACGGCAGCATCGGGGAAATCCCTGGCTTCCGCCTCTGGAATGCCCAGGTGGATTGGAAAGTGCCGGGGGCGAAGGGCTTTGATGTCTTTGCCGGCATCAATAACCTGACCGACCGTCGCTACTTCACACGGACCACCGATAACAACCTGGGCAAGCTGGTGGGCGCACCGCGCACCGTCTATGTGCAGGGGCGTTATTCATTCTGATCCAGGGCCAGCAGAGAAAAACTCAGGACGTCGCCGCTCTCCCGAAGGCGTGGGAGCGGCGGATGGTCTGGGATGGCAGTTCGCAGAACAAGGCCCGGTAGTCCTCTGCAAAGTGGCTCAGATGAAAGAATCCCCAGCGTGAGGCGATATCGCCTATCGTGATCTGCTCCGCAGAGGTTGACATCAATGCCCGTCGTACGCCGTTGAGCCGCACGCAGCGCAGATAGTTGCGGGGCGTCGTCTCGGTCACGGTTTGAAAGCTGTTCTGCACCGTGCGCCGGCTGACCTGCATCTGCTCGCACACCTCGAAGATGCTGGGGACATTGATGGCATCGTTCATGGTCTGCCGATGCAACTTGTCGACGATGTAGCTGCGTATCGTGCTGATCTGCCGGCTGGCGCCACAGTCGGGCGCCGATAGCAGCGCCAGCAATTCGGCCAGCAGAGACAGTTCCAGTTCCTGCTCTTGTTGCGGGTGCTGTCCGTGTCCATCCTCGATGGAGAGCATCGCCCAATAGAATATGTTCAGAAGCCGCTCGCGGCAGGCGTGCAAGTCCTGGGAGGCGACTTTCACGACGGGCTGCTTCATCAGCGCAACAATGCGCTCCGGACTTGCCGTGTGCTCAAGCTGCGCCTCAAACAGGGCGCGGTCAAAGGTGATGGCGAACAAGTCCGTGTCCATGGGCAGGTGACACATGAACTCGTCTCCCCCCTGCAAGAACAACATGCAGTGCTCATCCACCTCGCGGCCCTGTACATGCGCCTTGCCGGGCGCTGCGACAGGAAATGCAAAGCACACCTGCTCTCTGGGCGCTTCCCCCTGCTGCACCACGCGCTGGTTGATACGCTCGCGAAAGACGTGGCAGCGGGGCGTGGACAACTGCAGCAGCGAGCTCTCCACCTTGCCTGCCGAAATCTGCGCATAGTGCAGATTCCATGGACTGATCGCAGCGGCGTGCTCATGCACATCCTGAAAACGAAGAACGCTTTGCAACATGGTCTCTCTCCAAGGTGAGCTGCGGCTTCATCGATAAGCGCAGCCCAGTCTCCTAGCATCTGGCGTGCCTGATCTTATGCATGGCGTCGGTGACGGCGGGCTGCGAGCATCGGCTTGCCATCGCCCGTCACCCGTCACCCATCACATCACCACTCATTCCGCAATCAAGCAGGAATGACGTCATTTTTCTGCGACTTTATCTCAAAGCAAAAAAACAGCAAATAATTTTTTATTTATTTATGTGTTTTGCTGCTTCTTTTTGTCTTGGTGCAATCTTTACTTTTTTGCACAAGTTTGATGCGGCTTCTGCTGTTAGCGCCTTGCTGTAGGTCGCCCGGCATTTGCGGTGGCCTGCTTCATATGCCGATTGGGGTTACCCCGGCGCAGTCGCCAGGGCCAGAATCCAGCTATCCATTTTTCTTCACTCCTTCCAGATCACACGCCAATGAAGACTACTTCGGACGGACATCACATCAAGGCCGGATGCGCACCCATTCACGGCCTACCTTCCCCGGCTGCCTTGAGCAGCAAGATTCCCGATGGCAATGCCTACGATGTGGTCGTCGTCGGTGCTGGCTTTGCCGGACTGACCGCTGCCCGCGAACTGGGATCCAGTGGCCTGCGAGTGGCCATTGTCGAGGCGCGTGACCGCATAGGCGGGCGCACCTTCATTGCCGAGCAGAATGGCCAGAAGTACGAAGTAGGGGGCACCTGGGTGCATTGGGGCCAGGCTTATGTATGGAATGAACTCCATCGCTATGGCCTGGGGATCTCTGAATCGGTCAGCGGCACGCCTGAGTCCATCAGCCTCTTGACCTCCCAGGGATTGGAAACGGATAGCGCCGAAGCGATGGGCAAGGATCTGTCTGCGGCCTTGCAATTGTTTTGCGATGTCGATGGCGCGCGTGGCGAAATCGCCTTCGCCAATCCCCATTGTCCGGACCCGGTCGCCGATCGCTTCGACAGCATCAGCCTGGCCGAGCGGCTTGCGCAGATCGAGCTGTCAAGCCGCCAGCGCGCACTGCTGGAGTCGTTCGTCACCATGAATGCGGCGACCGATCCTGCCAAGGGCGGCTTCTATGATCAGCTGCGCTGGTGGGCGCTGGGCGAATATTCCACGGAGGCGCTGCTCAAGCGTCTGGGACGCTACAAGATCGCCAAGGGGACCTCGGCGCTGGCGCTGGCCTTGCTCAAGGATTCCAAGGCCGATCTGTTCGTCGGTGAGCCAGTCTCCGAGATCACGGCGACGGCCGATGGCGTACGGCTTCAGGCCAGGAATATCTCGCTGCTGGCCAAGTCTCTGGTGGTGGCCGTTCCCATGAATGTACTGGGCGACATTCGCTTCACCTCCGGTCTTGCTCCGGCCCGTGAGCAGGCGCATCGCCAGCGCCATGTCTGCGCCGGCACCAAGTTCATCGCCCATGTGGACCGCAATGTGGGGGCCTGGATCGGCTTTGCGCCGTATCCCAATGCGCTGACCATGGTCATCTCTGACCGCGTGATCAATGGAAAGTCACTGCTGGTCGGATTCGGCCCGGATGACAAGATCGATCTCACCGATATCGGCCAGATCCAGAGCGAGCTTCGCAAGTTTCTGCCGGACATCAACGTGACCGAGGTACTGGCGCACGACTGGATCAATGACCCTTATGCCAAGGGTGGATGGACCTGGTTCGCGCCCAACCAGACCACCCGTCACCTGGCGTCGCTGCAGGCCTCGGCGCCGCCGCTGTTCTTTGCCAATACGGATTGGGCCAGCGGCTGGCGCGGCTTCATTGACGGGGCCATCGAGGAGGGGATCCGGGCTGCCCGCGAGGTAGGAGAGTTCCTGTCCCCGCAGGCTTGAAGCGAGGCAATTTGCGCCATCCACTTTACTTTGAAAGGAATGACATGAACCTGAACCTGAACCAGTCCATCGAGAAGCTGCAAACCTTGTGCCGTCAAGGAGATGCCGTCGTACTGCATCGCGAGATGTTCTGCGCGGATTGCAGCATCAACGGGGAGGGCACGCCGGTCATCACCGTTGGCGGCGACTTGCTGCCGATGCTGACCGACATGCTCAAGATCACCCCGCACCTGTCCATCCGTTCGGTGCGCACGGTGGAGATCAATGAAGGCGCGGCCATCACCTGGCTGGAATGGACCTCCCCTCCCGCCGGCGGCGCCGGCGATCAGATTGCGATGCGTTCCTTGACGGCATGGCGCAAAGAGCAGGATGGCTGGCGCATTGCGGCCGATATGTATGGTTTCGGGCTGTTTGCCGGCAACTGAGCAAGCTCAGCCAAACCGAGCCAATCACGTTTCTTGCCTGCCGTTTCAAGGAGTCCCGGATGTCTGCACCAGCCCGTTCAACGCCTGATCACACCGGTCTGAAGAAAGATGCCATCGGCTGGTTCGGCATCTTCCTGATGGTGATTACCACCAATGGTCCGCTTACCTCGATGGGAGGCGGCGTACCGGTGAGCATCACCCTGGGCAACGGCATCGGGCTGCCGGGTTCCTACGTCGTCGTGTGCCTGGCCTATCTGCTCTTCGCCATCGGCTTTTGTGCGATGACGCCTTACGTCCAGAATGGCGGGGCATTCTACGCCTACATTACCAAAGGCCTGGGCAGCGTCGCGGGAGTGGGCAGCGCCTGTATCGCCGTGTTGTCCTATATCTCCATCCTGCTGGCCTGTTATGCGATGCTGGGGCATTTCATGCAGGTCATGATGGCCGCGATGGGCATTGCCGCGCCATGGTGGATATGGGCGCTGGTCTGCGCCGTGCTGGCCCATCTGCTATGTGTACGTGGCATCGAGTTCAGCGGACGCCTGCTGCTGTTGCTGATGCTGTGCGAGGTGGGCGCCATCCTGGGCGCGGATGTGCTGGAGCTGCGGCGCCAGCACTTCACTGGCGCCGTGGTCTCCTTTGCTCCGTTCCGGCCGCAGTCGGTTTTCACGGCGGGCTTCGGACCTTCCCTGATCTTTGTCGTCGCCTCCTTCATGGGGTTCGAAACAGCCGCGATCTATGCGCAGGAGGCCCGCGATCCGCAACGTTCGGTGCCACGTGCGATGTACTTTTCGATCGTCTTCATCGGTGTGTTGTACGCAGCATCCATCTTCCTGATGCTCCATCATTTCGGCGTGGATCACGCGGTACAGGTCGCGGCAAATGACCCGGGAGGAATGTGGCTGTCCATGTTCCAGACCCTGGCAGGACCGACCGCAGCCAGGATCGGCGCGGTCCTGGTCATCACCAGCCTGTTCGCTGCGGTACTGAGTTTTACCAACGTGGTGGCCCGCTACTGGCATGCCTTGTCGATGCGCGGGCTGGTCTGGACAATGCTGTCCAGGACGCATCCACGCCATCGTTCGCCCTATGTCGCCTCGGCCATCACGATGTGCATTTCCTGTGCCTTGATCCTGATGTGCGCGATGGCTGGCTTGGATCCGATGCTGCAGGCATTGCCATGGGCCAGCGTTCCATCGGCCATCGGCGTGTTGACTTGCCAGGTGCTGGCTGCGCTTGCCGTGGCCAGTTTCTTCAGACGTCACCAGAGCTCCGTATCAGCCTGGCGCGGCGTGGTTGCGCCAGTGTGCAGTGCCTTGGTGCTGCTGTATTTCCTGTGGCAGATGATCGCCCATGTGCAACTCCTCTCGGGTTTGCCTTCCGCTCCCAGTTACCTGCTTGCAGTGAGCATCCTGGTCGCCGGAGGGCTGGCTTCCTTCTATGCCTGCCATCTCCGGCGAAGCTCTCCGGACGTATTTGCACGACTTTCCGAATTGGTGAAGCAGCAGTAGATGGGCTCTTGCTCAGATCCGGAGGACCCTTTGGAAATCAGAAACTATGCCGTATCCCCGCCATCATCCCGAACTGGTTGCCGCCCGGTGCGGGGTTGGCGGTCCCCACGCTGCCGCCGGCGCTGACTGACAGATTGGATTGACCACGGTTGTCGATGAAGCCGCTGGTGAGGTAGAGCGCCGTGCGGGCAGAAAGTGAGTAGGTGGCCCGCAAGGCGCCCAGCCAGGCCTTGTTGGCGCTGTCGTTGTAATGCAGGTAGTAGAGCTGGCCGGCCAGGTTGAATGCTGGCGTGAGGTCATAGGACAGGCCGGCGTAGTACAGCTGGCTCTTGGACAGCGCGCTGCCCTGGTTGTGTCGCAGGGAGCCGCCGATGCCGACCTTGAGCCGGTCGGCCTTGACATAGGCGCCCAGCAACATCCGGCTGTCGCTCAACTGGCTGCTGGACAGGCCCGCCGCCGCGCCCTTGCCGCCGCGCAGGGTGTCATAGGCCAGCGAGGCGCCCCAGGCAGCGGTGTCGTACTTCACCATCAGGGACCACTCACGACAGGCCAGGCTGTCGCCCGCCTGCTCGCCCGCACAGTTGGTGCCGGCCGGATTCTGGCCGGCGTTGACGGTGTCGCGTCCGAAGCTGTAGGTCCCGCCCAGCGTGAAGGCGCCGAAGCTGCCCCGGTAGGCGATGGAATTGTCGGCGCGCGCGTTGGGACGATAGCTGTCCAGCGCATTGGCGCCATAGACATTGGCGCCCAGGATGTCGGACTCCAGCGTGGCCCACAGCAGCATGGTGGCCTGGCGACCGAAGCTGATCTGCCCCCAGTGATCGCTCAAGCCTACGTAGGCAATGCGTCCGAACATCCGGCCACCCTGGTTGAGTGCTCCCGAGTCGGGAGCAAATCCCGATTCCAGCATGAACACGCTGCGCAGGCCGCCGCCCAGGTCCTCGGTGCCGCGCAGCCCGATGCGGGAGGGCGTGGTCGCGGTGAGATTGGGGATGCGCAGCAGGCCCTGCTGGCCTGCGCCGACGTGGTTGACGTATTCCACGCCCGTGTCGACGATGCCGTAGAGCGTCACCGACTGTGCCTGGGACAGCGATGCGCTCATGGTTAATAGCGCAGCGATGATAGCCTTCAATGCCTTCATGAATTCCTCCTGATGGATGTGCCTGGTCTTGTTCAGGTGCGAGGATGCGGGCTGGCGCGCAGGCGTCCGCCATGGCTGGGCGTGACCGTGCGCAGGCCGCGTGCGGTACGGGCCGTTGCCAGCAAAACATCGGGATGGTGAACCTCAGGGGAGGGCGATTCGATGGCGACTTAGCGCCTCCCCCGGTGCTTGCAGACTAAGGGGAGATTTCTTCCAGCGACCGGTTGGTGGTCTCGATCATCCGCCACGCCGCCAGCAAGCCAAGGACGGTGACGCCGGCGAACATCAGGAACACCGTGGCAATGCCATGTCCGGCCAGGACTACCCCGACCATCGTCGGCGCCGCTGCAGAGGCGGCTCGCAGCCAGGAGGTGGCGAGCCCCGTGCCGATAGCGCGCATGCGGGTCGGATAGATCTCGGGGGTGTAGAGATACAGCAGCACCGTCGTCGTTCCCATCACCGCATAGGCCGAAGAAGCCAGCAACATCACCGACCAGGCGCTTTCTGCCTTGAGTACGCCCAGCAAGGCCAGTAATGCGCCACTGACGATGAAGCTGGCAATGGCCCAGCGCCGGCGGCCCACGCGGTCGATCAGCACGGCGCAACCCAGCACTGCACAGGCGCTCAGCACATTCGATACCGAGGCCATGCGCAGCGACTCCTGCAGCGGCAGGTGATAGACGGTCTTGTACAGGCTGGGCAGCCAGTTGTTGATGCCATTGGCCACGAAGTAGGAGCTGGCCCACAGCACCCAGACGATGATGGTGCGACCGCGATAGACCGGAGAAAACAATTCCTTCCACGAGCCGCGCTGGCGTTTTCCCGCGCCGGCAGCCAGTGCGTTGATGCGCTGTTCGATGGCTTGCTTGTCGGTCTGCGCATCGAGGTTGCGTTTTGGGGTGCTGGCCTCGAGTGTGCGGATGACCTTTTCTGCATCATCCAACCGGCCACGCCCGATCAGCCAGCGCGGCGACTCGGGCAGGCGCGTGATCAGCAGGGCCACCAGTATTCCGGGGATGCCGCCCACCAGGAACATGTATTCCCAGCCAAAGCGCGGCACCAAGAACGCTCCCACCTGCGCCGCCGCCAGCAGGCCCAGCGGGAAGATCAGCTCATAGAGGACGAAGAACTTGCCACGGCCATGGGCCTGTGACAGCTCGTTGATGTAGGTGGCCGCCACCGGGACTTCACCACCCACGCCGATGCCCTGGAGGAAACGGCACAGGAACAGCATATGGAAGCTGCCCGTGAACGCACAGACGATACTGAGCACCGACATCAGGCCGACCGTGACACTGGCGCTGGGCACGCGACCGTAGCGCTCGGCCATCCAGCCGAAGAACAAGGCGCCGATGACCTGCCCCAGATAACCGGAGGCGATCAACAGACCGATCTGCGCCGCCGACAGGTGCCACAACCCCACCAGCACCGGCAGCACGAAGGCCAGCGAGAGGGCGTCGAAGGCGTCGAACAAGGTGGCGCTGCCCATGATGATGCGGGCTTTGGTGTGCCACCTTGAGAAAGGTACGTTCTCGATACGGAAGAGCAATCCTGCGGCGCGGTGCGCATCGTCGGATGTCAGCAGTCCCTGGCGGGCTGCCTGTGCGCGGGTGTGCGCGGCAAGCGTAGTCATAGTGTCTCCATGCTTTTTTCTGTTCTTTTTTCTGTTGCAGGCCTGTTCCGGCCAGTCTTCCTTGTCAGCCTCTGGGGACGATCAAGGCCATGGTCACAGCTGAGTCACTGGCCAGTCTTCGCCGGCCAGTGCCCGCTGTGACGCCGTGCGCCGCCCCTTTTTTTGGGGGGGGGGGCGCGGACCGATCAGATCATCTCGGCGGAACGCAGCGCCTTGGCGATCTCGACATCGGCGCCGGGCTCCAGCGGCAGCAGCGGGGAGCGCACCGTGGCGTGCTCGAGGATACCGCGTGCCACCAGGGCGTGCTTGAGGGCCACCGTACCTTCCATGTGCGAACCACGATGGTAGACGTTCTTGGTCACCGGCAAGAGCTTGTCATGGATGGCGCGGGCCTTGCGGTAATCCTTGGCCTTGCCGGCAGCGATGAGGTCGATCAGCAGCTCGGGGGCGATGCTGCCATAGCCGACCAGGGCGCCATCCACATCGAACATGGTGTGCAGCAGGTATTCGTCGTGGCAGGTCAGGATCTGCAGGTCGGGACGTTCGCGGCGCACGACCGGGATCTCGGTGTCCCAGCGGCGCATGTTGCGCACGCCGTTCTTCATGGCGAACACGCCGGGCAGGGCGGCGATGTCGAGCTGGGTTTCCAGGTTGTAGGTGGCCTTGGTGGCGTCGGGGTACTGGAACAGGATCAGCGGCAGGCCGCTTTCTTCGTAGATGGCGCGGTAGCGGTCTTGTGGCGCGCCTTTCTGGTAGCCGAAGCGCAACCAGCCGTGCGAGGGATAGACCAGGCCGGCGGCGGCCCCGGCCTTGACGGCGCGCTTGGCTTCTTCTGCGGCGACCTGGGTGCCTTCGAGCGTGATGCCCGCGATCACGGGGACCCTGCCATCCGTGGATTTGACGAAGCTCTCGATGACGGCGGCTTGCTCGGATTGCGACAGGAAGGTGCCTTCGCCAGCGTGGCCCAGCACCACCAGTCCTTTGACGCCATCGAAGCTGCCCAGCCATTTGCCCAGGCGCATGATGGCCGCGTGGTCGACGGCGCCGTCGCGGGTGAAGGGGGTCACGGGGGCCGGGACGAGGCCGCGCAGGTCGATACTCATGTTGTCATCCTTTCGTTGTAATGAATGTTTTTCTTGTCCTCCAGCAACGGCAAAGAGGCTCAAGACGCCCGCTGGGCCTGCACCCTGGCAGGGCCGGTGGCAGCGGGATGAAGCCAAGTGTAGGGTTGCCCGAGCCATGCAGGAAGAGCGTAAAGGGGCATTTCAGATATACTGAATTGACATATCCCGCTGGAGAACGAAGCCATGCACTACGCCGCCTGGAAGCTCTTTGTCGAAGCCCTGGAGTTGGGAAGTCTCAGCAAGGTGGCCTTGCTGCATGGGACCACCCAGCCCCACATCAGCCGGCAGATCGCCGAGCTGGAGCAGCAATGCGGCGGCCGGCTGTTCCAGCGCAATGGCCGGGGCGTGATTCCGACCGAACTGGGCATGCGGGTGGCGCCACGGGTACGGGCCTGGCTGGCCACCACCGAGCAGTTGACCAACGATATCCAGTCAGCCGCCGGCACACCCATTGGCCGCGTGCGCATGGGCATCCTCCCTTCGGCTGCGCATCCTCTGGTCAGCACGCTGTACCGGCAGATCCAGCAACGTTATCCGCAGATCCAGCTGAGCGTGCGCGAAGGGCAGGGCGCGCAGCTCGATACCTGGCTGGACAATGGCTACGTGGACCTGGCGCTATTGTTCCGCCATGGCGCCAACGCCAAGAACGGCGATCTCTACATCACCAAGACCGATACCTATCTCGTGGGTGCGCCCCACGATCCACTGGTGCAGGCGCCCACGGTTCCTTTCGCGTCGCTGCACCAGCTGCCTCTGGTGTCGTTCTGCCGGCCCAACAGCTGGCGCGACCGGCTGGACCATCTGAGCATCGAGCATGGCATCACGCTCAATGTCCAGATCGAGGCCGATTCCCTGAGCATCCAGGAGCATCTGGTGGAAAATGGCGGGGTCTATGCCCTGCTCGGGCCTTACGCGATCGCCAGCGCGGTGCGCAAGAACCGCCTGAAGGCATCACGGATCATTTCGCCTGAGATCACCCGCCACATCGCATTGGCCATGTCGCGCCATGGCGAGCTGACCCTGGCATGCCGCACCGTCATGCAGCTGATCAAGGAACTGGCGCAAGACCGCGTGGATATCGCAGGCATTCATTGAAGGAATGCATGTCACTCTGCCGTGGCGCCCTCGCAGCGTACTCGTTGAGTCCCTGGCAGGTCATCCCCGGCATTCCCTTTTTCGAGAAGCGGTAAAAGAGAGATTGACTGCAGCACCGATTTTCTGTGAAATTGCGCAGCAGATTGCGTCACTGCAACATCACGATATCAACACCACAACATCAAAACATCAAAGGGCAAGCGATATGGGGATCACATCGTCGGGACGCAGGGAGGTCCGGCGCAGGGGCAAGGGCATGCTGCTGGGACTGGGATGGTCGGCGCTGATGATGGCGTCGGCAGCGGCCTGGGCGCAGCAGGATGGCGCGACCCAGGCGGCCATCGTCAAGGTCATGCGCGGCGAGGTACAGGCCCAGCGCGAGGGCAAGACACGCCCGCTGGCAGTGGGTGAACGGCTCTACGAGGGCGACCGCGTGCTCACCGCCGCCGCCAGTTCGGTGGGCTTCACGCTGCGCGACGATACCCTCATCTCGCTGGGACCCAACAGCCAGTTCCTGCTCGAACAGTTCGTCTTCAATGAAAAGACCGATGAAGGCAATATCGCCGTGCGCATGGTCAAAGGGACCCTGCGCTACGTCTCCGGACTGATCGGCAAGCATGCGCCGGAACGCCAGCAGTTTTCCACGCCCACGGCCACCATCGGCATCCGCGGCACCGACTTCATCGTCGAGGTGGCCGGTGAATAAAAGCCTGATCCTGACCGCCGTGGCCGTCCTGCTGGCCGGTTGCGCCGGCCCGCGCGAACGCTTCCTGCTGCTGCCCCAGCCCGATGGCTCGGCCAGCAGTATCGTGGTCAAGACCGCCAGTGGCGAAACCGCGCTCGCCACGCCCTACGCATCGGTGGAGACCGCCGGCGGCAAGGTCGACAAGACCCTCACGGTGGCCCCCGCCGATGTGGAAAAGCGTTATGCCGACGTGCTGGGCAGCCTGCCCGCGCGGCCACGCAGCTACGATCTCTTGTTTGAACTGGGAACGGATCGCCTGACCCCGGCCTCGCAAGACGCCCTGAAGAAGGCGATCGCTGAAATCAAGGACTTCCCCGCAGGGGAATTCGTGCTGATCGGTCATGCCGACAATATCGGCAGCGAAAGCAACAACGATGCCCTGTCGCTGCGCCGCGCCCGCCTGATCGAACGCGAACTGCGCCGTGCCGACGTCAAGGCGCTGAGCATCGAAGTCATCGGCAAGGGCGCACGCGACCCGCGTGTCCCGCAGAAGCGCGGCGTGGCCGAACCGCGCAATCGCTTCGTCGAGATCAAGATCCGTTGAGCCAGGGGCGGACCTGGCAGATCCGGTCCGCCTGTTCCATGATCAAGGCTCCAGCACGGTCAGCCCCGCCGGGCGGGACATATCGGCTCAGAAGGTCGTCCAGTCCTCTTCCTTGGCCGCTTGTGCGGAGGGTGCGGCGGCCTTGTTGCCCAGGCGCTTGGGTTCGCTACGTGGCGCGCCTGCAATGGTCTTGGGCGCGGTTGGCGTGATCGTGCGCGGGGCATCCTGCATGCCGATGGCCGTCTGTCCCAGGTTGAAGATGCTCACGATCTGCGCCAGCGCATCGGCCTGATCCTGCAAGGCGCGCGAGGCTGCCGCGGCTTCTTCGACCAGCGAGGCGTTCTGCTGGGTCACGTCGTCCATCTGCATGATGGCCTGGTTGATCTGTTCGATGCCGGCTGTCTGCTCCGTGCTGGCCGCCGAGATCTCGCCGATGATGGAGGTCACCTTGCCGGCGTTTTCGACGATGCCGCTCATGGTCGTGCCAGCCTGATCGGCCAGGCGCGCGCCGACGTTGACCTTGTCCACCGAATCTTCAATGAGCGTCTTGATTTCCTTGGCGGCGGCCGCCGAGCGTTGCGCCAGGTTGCGCACCTCGGTGGCGACGACCGCGAAGCCGCGTCCCTGCTCGCCGGCGCGGGCCGCTTCCACGGCGGCGTTCAAGGCCAGGATGTTGGTCTGGAAGGCAATGCCGTCGATGACGCTGATGATGTCGGCCATCTTCCTGGAGGACTCATTGATGGCGCTCATCGTGTCGACCACCTGCGCCACCACCTCGCCGCCTTCCTGCGCCACCGTGGAGGCGGTCGCGGCCATCTCCTTGGCGTTCTGTGCGTTGCTGGCGTTGTGCTTGACGGTGGAGGTCAGCTCTTCCATCGAGGAGGCCGTTTCTTCCAGGGCGCTGGCCTGCTGTTCGGTGCGTGCCGACAGGTCCAGGTTGCCGGTGGCGATCTGGCGCGAACCGGTGGCGATGCTCTCGCTGCTCGTGCGCACTGTCTGCACCACCTTGCGCAGCGAGCCCTGCATCATGTGCATGGCGCTGACCACGCTGCCTTGGGCCGCATGGCTGATGTCGATGTGGGTACTCAGATCGCCGGAGGCAATCGCATCGGCCGCAGCGGCCACGTCGCGCGGTTCGCCGCCGAGCTGGCGCGTCAGGTTGCGCGAGATGAACAGGCCCAGCGCGATGCCGAAGAGGACGCCGCCAAAGGTCAGCACCAGCAACAGGGTGCGGATATGGGCATAGATGAGATCGGTTTCGTCATTGAGCCGGTCAGCGTTGTCCTTCTTGACTTCCATCAGCTTGAGCATGTTCGCCTCGGCTTCGTTGGCCAGCGGCCGCACCGAAGAGAACAGCCGGCCGGTCGACTGGCGCGCATCGGCGACCGGCTCCTTGCGTAACTCGTCGGCGGTCAGCATGACGGCGTTCTTGTACTTGGTAAAGGCCTCCCTGGCCTTGGCCACCAAGGCCTTGCCGTCGGGGGTGACGAAGCGCTGTTCGGTTTCGTTCAAGGCGAGGCTGGTATTGTCCAGACGCTTGGCGAGATCGTTGAGACTGGCCTCGCGTTCTGCGGGAGACTCTGCCAGCATGGCCGTGCGGATGGCGCGGTTCGACGAACTCAGGTCCAGCGTGGCCTGGGCGGAATGGCGCAGGCCCACGACCTGCAGCTCGTACATCTCGGTGGCCAGGTCGTTGATCTGGCCTGCCTTGATGATGCCGATGGTACCGATGGTCGCGCCGATCAGGGCGACGATCATGAAGCCGCCGATGAGTTTGTGACTGACTTTCAGATTGGTGAACCAGTTCATTCCTGCCCCTTGTTGGTCAAAGTGAGTTGCATTGCGCCGGGCGTGCCCTCGGGCCGCCCTGCGCATGTGGTCTCGGCCAGACCGCGCTGGTGCGGGGGAACTGTGGATCATCGCCAGCGGGGAAGCGGGATCTGCCTGGCCAGAGCAGGGAGGGTTGATGCGGGAGCGAGAGGAAGTGCGGGCCAGGGGTATCCGTAATCACCGTCGACGTACGATCTTTTGTTCTTCTCGTGTCTGGCCTTGCGGACTTTATTACAGATGAGTCCCAGCGTTTAGCCCCTTATTAATTCAAAGACTGTTTGGTAAATCAGTCGAATAAAGAGGGCTGGGCAATTTTCGACCTCTTCGCGAGCTCGGGTTGCGCAAGAATCATGGTGGCCATTAAGCCGCCATGTCGCAGGTTCAGCTCCGTGATACGAGGATGGAGCTCAGATAATGATGTACTTCAGTCAACTATATTGGCTACACTCACTATTAAAAAAAATTAACTATTAGTGTAATTTTCTCGGCCTAATCAAGTGGCAACTCCTGTATTACATTCCGGTTTCGATGAGCTTGACCATCGGGGGGGCGCAATCTGTTCGCAGGAAAGCTTGCGCAAGCGCGCGCGGAATTTTGCGGGAACCGGTGCTGTCTGGTGAGAGGCGGGCAAGCTCGTCCGCAGCTTGGTGCGCCATTGCGCTTCAGGATCAGGGCCGCTCGCTCCCGAGGCCAATGGGCTCACATTCAACCAACAAATGCTATTCCGTACAATCAGTCATTCAAGGGAATAAGTTCATCCATATCATGTTGCGATAAAAGAAACTCGCATTGCATCGCAGCCAGGATTGGGCTGCGCGGCATCAGCACATTCAGTCAATGAGAAAACTTGGAATAGATGATTTAGCACGAATGGCGACGTTTGCGCGGGTAGTGGAGCTGGGAGCTTTCTCGCGCGCCGCCAAAGCCCTGGGCCTCACCACTTCATCGGTCAGTCAGCATGTCAGGGCGCTCGAATTGTCATTGCAGGCGACGCTGTTGAACCGCTCCACCCGCAAGCTCAGCCTGACCGAGGCCGGCACGCTCTTCTACAAGCACTGCGCCCATATCGTCACGGCCGCCAGTGAAGCCGAGCAGAGCATTGCCGTGCTCAACAACGAGATGGTGGGCGAGGTGCGCATTGCCGTTTCCAGTTTCATGTCCACCAAGTACCTGATCCCCGCGCTGCACGATTTCATCAGACACAATCCCAAGGTGCGGCTGCGCTTGGAAGTCGCCGACAACAACGTCGACCTGATCGAGCAGCGCATCGACCTGGCGCTGCGCGCGGGCCGCAATCGTCAGCCGGGCGATATCTTCCTGGGTCGGTTCACGGATGTGCTGTGCGCCTCTCCGTCCTACCTGGCAGTGCGGCCGCCTATCCGTTCGCCGGTAGATCTGTTGCATCACGATTTCCTGCTGTTTAATCCGCATGGCGAACCCTGCTTCCTCGAATTCTCCAATGCAGCCAGCGGCACGGTGAAAGTGCGGCTGCAGCCGCGCATCAGCGCCAATCATGCGCGCTCGCTGCGGTATCTGGCGCTGGACGGCCATGGCATCACGCGCCTGCTGGAATGCAAGATCGATGATGACCTCAGGGCCGGACGCCTGGTCCAGGTCCTGCCGGAATGGACGTTGGGCGGCTTCGATGTCTATGTCACGGTGCGCCACCGCGACAACATGCCGCTCAAGGTGAGGCAGTGCCTGGAGCATATCCAGCATTACTTCGAGGTGGTTCTTCCTCTCAATGCAGTGGCGGTGGCGCCGGCCTGAGTTGTTTGTCTGGGTTGCCTTGCTGGCGGGAGATGTGCAGCGGGCGGGCCTTGCATTCCCCTCGCTCCCGGACGCGTTATACTGTGCTTTTATACAGCTAACGGCCGCCAGAACCCCCGTGCCCTCCGCAAGACCCTTCTACTATCTGGACAATTTCCAGCAAGTCCTGGACTGGCTGGCCCAGCGCTGCGCCGACCTGCTTGATCTGCGCGAGCGGCAGTTCATCGCCGCCTTCCCCGGCCTGCCGCTGTCCTCACGGGCGCTGTTGGTGCGCATGATGATGCGCAAGGGCGAGCTCTTCCGTACCGGTCGGCTGGACTATCCCGAGATCGGCTGCCCGCTTGAGGCCGTCAGCGGCCTGCCCGAGGACTGGGTCGAGCGCGATGCGGTGTTGACGCTGGAACAGTTCTTCAGCCTCTCCACCAAGCCGGAACTTGTGCGCGCCTTCGCGCTGGCCGGCGCACCACGGGCCGCCCGCAAGACCGACCTGCTGGCGCAACTGGCGGCCGATCCGGCCTGGGACCAAGCGCGTGTGCTGCGCCAGTGGTGCAGGCAAGGCGACGAACTTGCGTTGCGCCTGCGCGTGCAGGACCTGTGCGACCGCCTGCGCCTGATGTTCTTTGGCAACCTGCGCCAGGACTGGAGCGAGTTCGTGCTGGCCGACCTGGGCCGGTTCCGCTATGAGCGGGTGACCTTGTCGCCAGAGGCGCGCGGTTTCCGTCAGCGCAGCGACGTCGATCACTACCTGCGCCTGCATGCCTGCAGCGAAGCGCTGGAGGCCGGCGAGGATGCTGCCGATGTCATGGCCGCGTTGACGGCGGCCGCGCCTGCCGAGGGCGACCACAACCCCTGGCTGCAAAGCCGCTACGAGCGCCTGCTGTTCAAGCTCGGCCAGCATCTGGAAAAGCAGGGCCACTGGCAGCAAGCCCATGCGGTCTATGCCCGCTGTCCTTATCCGGGTGCACGTGGCCGGGCCATGCGCGTGCTGGAAAAGCAGGGGCGTTATGCCCAGGCCTATGCCCTGTTCCAGGCCGCGCAAGCCGCACCGGAAAGCGAAGCCGAGCGTCAGCATCTGCAACGCATCGGCCCACGCCTGACGCGCCAGCTCGGCTATCCACCGATGGTGCGCATGCGCCCCTTGCCGCCGCAGCGGCTGGACCTGGTCCTGGCCATGCAGGCCGGGCAGGGTGTGGAGGCGGCGGTGCGCGCGCATCTGCAGGCGCCGGATGCACCGGTGTTCTATGTCGAGAATACGCTGGCGACGGCGCTGTTCGGACTGCTGTGCTGGGACGCCATCTTTGCGGCGATTCCGGGTGCGTTTTTCCATCCCTTCCAGCGTGAGCCCGCCGATCTGCACAGCGCGGATTTCCATGCGCGTCGGCGTGAGGCATTTGCGCATTGCCTGGCGCTGCTGGACCAGGAGCGCCATCGCGAGGCCATCCTTGCCACCTACGAGGACAAGCAAGGTGTGCTGTCGCCTTTCGTCAGCTGGGGCGCGATCAGTCGTGAATTGCTGGTGCTGGCGCTGGACTGCATCCCGGCCTGGCATCTGAAGCACTGGTGTCTGCGCATCCTGGAGGATGTGCGCGAGAATCGCAGCGGCTTCCCCGACCTGATCCAGTTCTGGCCGCAGCAGCGGCGCTACCGCATGATCGAAGTCAAGGGCCCGGGCGACCGCCTGCAGGACAACCAGCAGCGCTGGCTGGCCTTTTGCGCGCAACACCAGATGCCGGTGGCGGTGTGCTACCTGCAATGGCAGCAGCAGGCCGCATGAGCAGCGCACCTGTGGCACCGGCCCGGCGCTACACGGTCTCCGTGCGCGCCCTCTGTGAATTCACCGCCAAGGAGGGCGATCTGGACCTACGTTTCACGCCCACGCCGACGGCGCGCCAGGGCATGGAAGGTCACGCCATCGTGGCGAGCCGTCGTGGCGAGCACTACCAGAGCGAACTGGCGCTGGCCATCGATCATGGTGCGCTGCACGTACGCGGCCGCGCCGATGGCTACGATGCAGACCGCCAGTTGCTGGAAGAGGTCAAGACCTATCGCGGGCAACTGGCCAGCATGCCCGACAACCATCGCCATCTGCACTGGGCGCAACTGCGCGTCTATGGCCATCTGCTGTGTCAGGCGCAGGGGCTGGAGCGCGTGAACCTGGCGCTGGTCTATTTCGAGATTGGCAGCCAGCAGGAGACGCGGCTGGAAGAAAGTCGCAGCCGGGAAGAACTGGCCGGGCTGTTCGGGGCATTGTGCGAACGCTTCATCGGCTGGGCCGCCCAGGAGCTGGCGCATCGGCAGGCGCGCGATGCGGCGCTGGAGCAGTTGCGTTTTCCACATGGCGATTTCCGCCCCGGCCAGCGGCAACTGGCCGAGGCCGTCTTTCGCGCCCATGCGGGGCGGCGCAGCCTGCTGGCCCAGGCGCCGACCGGCATCGGCAAGACGCTGGGCACGCTCTTTCCCGCCCTCAAGGCCGCCCCGCGCCAGCAGCTGGACAAGATCCTCTTCCTCGCCGCCAAGACGCCCGGGCGGCAACTGGCGCTGGACGCCGCCGCCACGCTGAAAGGGCAGGGCGAGCTGCCACTGCGGGTGCTGGAACTGAGCGCGCGCGAGAAGGCCTGCGAGCATCCCGAACGCCTGTGCCGGGGCGATTCCTGTCCCCTGGCCCAGGGTTTCTATGATCGCCTGGCGCAGGCGCGCGCGGCCTGCCTGGACGCCCCCTTGCTGGACCGCGCCAGCCTGCGCCAGATCGCCCTGGCGCATCAGGTCTGCCCCTATTACCTGGGCAGCGAGATGACGCGCTGGAGCGATGTCATCGTCGGTGACTACAACTACTGGTTCGATGGCGGGGCGATGCTCTATGCCATGGCACAGGCGCATGACTGGCGCGTGAGCGTGCTGGCCGACGAGGCCCACAACCTGGTGGCGCGCGCCCGTGGCATGTACAGCGCGCAGTTGAGCCGGGCCAGCCTGCGCGCGGCGCGTGCAGTGGCGCCGGCGGCGGTGGTCAAGCTGCTGGAGAAGATCGGCCGCGCCTGGAGCGCCATCGGCAAGCGGGCCTTGCTGCCCTACCAGGTGCTGGAGGCGATGCCGCCGCGCTTCATTGACACCCTGAGCGCGGCCAACAACGCCATCAGCGATCACCTGGCCCAGGTGGCCGTGCCGCTGGAGCCTCCGCTGCGTGACTTCCATCTCGAGGCCATGGCCTTCGTGCGTCTGGCTGAATCCTTCGGGCCGCATTCGCTGCTGGACCTCACGCGCCAGGATGAGCGCAATACCGTGCTGGCCATCCGCAATGTGGTGCCGGCGCCTTTCCTGGGGCCGCGTTTCGTCCAGGCTCACGCCACCACGCTGTTCTCGGCCACGCTAGGCCCCTGGCATTACTTCGCCGACCTGCTGGGCATGCCCAAGGACACCGTCTGGATCGATGTCGAGTCACCCTTCCACGCCAGCCAGCTGGAGGTGAGGGTGGCGCGGGACATCTCCACCCGCTGGCAGCGCCGCAGCGCATCGATTGCGCCGATCACGGCGCTGATGGCGCGTCAGTTCCGCCAGCGGCCCGGCAACTACCTGGCGTTCTTCTCCAGCTTCGACTACCTGCAGCAAGCGCTGGCGGCGTTCACCCGCGCGCATCCCGACATCCCCACCTGGCAGCAGTCACGCGGCATGAGCGAGGCCGAGCGCGAGGCTTTCCTGGCGCGCTTTGTCGTGGGCGGCAGGGGGATAGGCTTTGCGGTGCTGGGCGGCTCGTTCGGCGAGGGGGTCGATCTGCCGGGCGAGCGGCTCATCGGCGCTTTTGTCGCCACGCTGGGTCTGCCGCAGGTCAATGAGGTCAATGAACAGCTGCGCCTGCGCATGCAGGCGCTCTTTGGGGCAGGCTACGACTACACCTATCTCTATCCCGGCCTGCAGAAGGTGGTGCAGGCCGCCGGACGGGTCATCCGCACCGAAAGCGACCAGGGCGTGGTGTGGCTCATCGATGAGCGCTTTGCCCAGCCGGAGGTGCAGGCGCTGTTGCCGGCCTGGTGGAAGCGGGACGATGTGGCTCAAGCGACGGGGCGTTGAGCGAGCCTGGTTGGGTCTGTTTGGGGTCTTTTAGTGTGGTTTTGTGATCAAATTGATAATAATATCGGCTCTTCTGCGCAATTGCCCGGCCCCGGGAGGCCCAGCGGATTGGATGCAAACCGGCCCGCCTGCTAAACTTGCCGATCCGCCTGATTTACGGGCCGGCTGATAGGCCGGTTTCCAGGCAGTCCTGGCCAACCCCAACGATAAATTGACAGAAGAATTCGACCCCGCTCCCCTTGGCGACGAGCATGAATCCGGCTCCTTCGAGAGCTATTTCCGCGACCCCTCGCAGGCCACGGAAGCGCCGCTGGCCTGGAGCCTGGGCCAGCGGCTGGACGTGCTGGATGCGCTGCGCGGGCTGGTCTCCGGCGGCCAGGCAGCGGCGCGCCTGCGCATCTGGGTGTTCCTGGAGCTGGCGGCCCTGCCGCAAGGCCGCCTGCAGCGTGAAGACCTGAACCAGCTGTTCTACGCCCTCAAGCCCGAGGCCATGGAAGCCGCCCTCAAACGCCTGCGCGACCTCGGCCTCCTGGTCTGGAACGCCACCGACCAGGATTACCAGCTCCCGCCCATCGCCCAGCAGGTGCAAGCCTTGCTGGCCCCGTTGACGCGCGCCGTGGGCGAGGATGACGAGATGGCCGCGTTGCTCTCCCAGGTGGCGGGCGCGCAGGCGCTGGGCCTGTCCGACGCCAGCCAGATCCGCCATCTGCACGCCCAGCTGGCGCGCCTGCACGACCAGTTCGCCGACGCCATCGAAAGCGGCTCGGAAGCCCTGCTGCGGCAGGCCCAGCCGCGCTTCGAACGCGCCCTCAAGCTGGTCAACCGCGCCGGCGAAGCGCTCACCGCCCTGATCCGCAGCGAACACGCCGACGCCCGCCTGGAGCGCGAAGCCCGCGCCCTGGGCAATGGTCAGGCGCGCCTGCTGACCATGGCCAGCCAGTTCACCCGCGCCCTGCAACAGGCCGACCGCCAGCGCGTCACCCTGGGCAGCACCGGTGTGACCAGTTCGGACGTGCGGCGCTGGCTGCAACTGCATCCCGACCTGTCGTCCCTGATGGGCGAAGCCTTGTCCATCGGTGTGAAACCCGTCTTCGTCAGCGGCCACGAATTGCTGGACGTGGCCGAGGGCGAGTTCGAACGCGACCGTCCCGACACCCAGCGCTCGCAAGGCCTGCCGCCGCCCGCCCAGGCGGTGGAGGGCAAGATCGAAGCGCTGCGCATGCCCGCCGAGCTGGGCGAACTGATCGAGCAACTGGGCCGCCTGGGCGCCTTGCCCACCTCCACTGCAGACGATGCGGCTGAGCTGCAACCACAGCCGCTGTCCTCGGTGGTGCTGGGCGGCAGCTTTGGCAAGGCCGCCTATCGCTTGCAACTGCTACCGCTCTTGGGTGACCGCCAGGCCCAGACCCTGCAAGGGCAGACCGGTGACCTGGCGCGCCTGCCCTGGCACGTCGGCTTCCTGCCGCGCGTAGAAAAAACCGATGACCCCGATGTGGCCGCCATGAGCGCCGGGGCCATCCATCCAGATCCATCCCGGGAAAGACCGAATGAGTGAGACCCTAGACGAGGCAGGCCTGTTGGCCGCCGAACTGCTGGCGCGCCGCTGGCTGCCCCGCAAGCATCCCCGCGTGCGCCGCGCCCTGGTCGATGCCGACCTCTGGCAAGCCCTGCAAGACCGCCTGACCCAGGTCGGCCTGCGCCTGGTGGACAACATCCACGCCGACCATATCAGCGTGGCCCTGGTGCGCCCGGCCGAGTACGTCGTCTTCGGCGAAGCCGGCATGAACGCCAACAACAACCTCGACCTGCCGCGTGATGCGATTTCATTGTTGGTGGTGCTGTGGTCGCTGATCGTGTTGCCCAAGCGCGAGCGCCAGTCGGCCCGCGCCGGCGGTGACGATAGCCAGCAGCAGGACGAGATGTTCCAGACCGAAAAACCCATGCCCAGCGCCGCAGAGGTCAGCCCGGTGGTGTCCTACAAGGCGCTGCTGGCCGACTTCGGCAACCAGCTCGGCAAGAAGACGCGCATGGATACCAACCTGCGCCGCCTGGAGGCGCACGGCTTCATCGTGCGGCGCGGTGACGACATCGCCGAAGGTCCCTTGCTGGACCTGCTGCTGGACTATGACGCCCTGGCCCCGCGCATCCTCGATGGCGCGCTGGGTGATGTGCTGGCCCGCGCCGGCGCCCGCGAGCCGGACCCCGAGGCTGATCACGAGAGCGATCACGAGAGTGATCAGGACGCCGCCGCCACCGACCCATCCGCACCATCCGAACCAGCCGCCGAGGGAGACGCCTGATGTTCCACCTGCAATCTCTGGAACTGCTGCAGTGGGATTACTGCCAGCGCCTGACCCTGCCGCTGGACGGCTCCATCATCACCATCGCCGGCCCCAACGGCTCGGGCAAGACCACGCTGCTGGACGCCATGCGCACCCTGCTGGGCCTGGAATGCTCGGGCGGACGCAGCTACAAGACCTACGCTCGCCACGCCAATGCCGACACCACCTGGCTGCGCGCCACGGTGGACAACCGTCCGCATGGCCGCCAGACCTCGACCCGGCCCTTCGCCCGCAACCTGCTCTACGCCGACCAGGTCACGCTGGCCTGCCGCATCGAGCGCAACGGCGGCGACTGGCAGCGCCGCTACTGCATGAGCGATGGCGATGTCGCCATCGAGACCCTGGCGCAATTGCCCGAGAAGGATTGGCTGGGCCTGGACCACTGGCGCAAGCGCCTGGAAGGGGCCGGCCTGTCGCGTGCGATTGCCCGCGTGCTGGCGCTGGAACAGGGGCAGACCGACCGTCTGTGCGAATTTTCGCCCAAGGAATTGCTGCGCCTGGTGTTCGAAGTCTTCGGTGACCAGGAAGTGCTGGACCGCTACGAAGAGGCGCGCCGTCACCAGCGCGACCTGGCCGCCGAGGTCACGCTGGCCGAGCAGGAACTGGCCTACAGCGAAGCCCAGCTGGCCCAGCTCGACAGCCGCGTCACCCTGTATCGCCAATACCAGGGCAAGCTGCGCGAGCGCGAGACCCTGGCCACTGAAGTGATCCCGGTATTGCGCTGGCATGAAGAACGCCAGGGCACGGCCCACCGCCTGCGCGAATTGCATCGCCAGCGCCTGCATCACAATAGCCAGCGCCGCCAGCGCAGCAGCGACACCCTGCAATTGTCGGCGCTGCTGACCCAGCAGCAGGCCGCCCGCGAGAAGGTGGCGACGCTGGAGCGCGACAAGGCCGAGGCCCAGCAGGCCCAGCAAAAGGCCCGCGATGCCGAGAAACCGGTGGAAGAACTGGTCAAGCAGGCCGACGAACTGCTGGCCCTGTCGGCGGTGGAGGGCGACGCCGCCCAACTGCTGGCGCGGGTGGAAGAACTGGAACAGAACAAGAGCGATCTGCATGACCGCTGGCGCGCCCTGGAGCAGCAACGCAAGGACGCCCAGGAGGCGCTCGAGCGCGTCTCCGGACAGCGCCAGGCGCCCAAGCCGGGCGACGTCCAGCAGTTCACCCGCAGCCTGCGCCAGGCTGGCATTGCCCACCACATCCTGGCCGATGTCATCGAGATCAGCGACGATCACTGGCGCGCTGCGGCCGAAGGCGTGCTGCGCGCTTCCTGCTGGGTGGTGGTGCTGGAGGACCCCAAGGATGAAGCGGCCGCCATGGCCCTGGCCGAGCGTGAGCGCTATCGTCACTACGTCGTCGCTGACGCGGCCAGCGCACCGGACAAGCCCAATGCCGACAGCCTCCTGGCCGTGTTGCGCTTCTCGGCCAAGGCGCCGTCCTGGCTGCTGCGCCAACTGGCCCAGATCCGCCGTGTGGACGACACGGTCGAAGGTGCGCGCGTGGGCGGCGAATGGATCACCCCGCAAGCCTACTGGCGCGATGGCCGGGGCGGGCGCAGCGTCTGGCGCGATCCGGGCGACTACCAGTTCGGCGCCGCCGCTATGGCCTCGCGCCAGGCCTCGATCCAGAAGCGCCTGGCCAGCCTGGACGAACAGCTCACCGACATCGTGCTCAAGCAGAGCGAAGTCAAGCGCCAGCTCGACGCCGCCAAGAAAGCCACCCAGGGCCACCTGGCTGCCGAAGCCCTGGCGCGCCGCAGTGAAGAATTCGAAGAGGCGCGCCGCCAGTTGCCCTCGCTGCGCCAGGCCCGCATGGCCGCCAGCGAACGCTGGTCGCAGCTGGACCTGCACCATGCCGCCGCCATCGAACAGCGCACCATCATCGATGGCAAGCACGCCGCCCTGGAGCGCCGCCTGCGCGAGAGCGAAGGCGACCTGGCAGGGCAGGAACGCGAATGGCGCGTGCGCCACGACGAGCAGCGCGCCCGCGCGCTGGCCTCGCGGGCGCAGAAGGCCGGCTTCCCGCAGCGCTGGATCAGCGGTGCATCGCTGCAATTGCTGTACGAAAAATACACGAATGCCAAGCAAGCCGAACTGCGCATGACCTCGGTGGAAAACGAACTGGAAAGCGGCCAATGGGAAAAGGACGGCACCGTCGAAGACAAGCACCTGATCATGCAAGGCACCGTGGGCAACCAGCGCAATGAGCTCGATGCCCGCAAGATCAGCAATGCCCAGGCCGAGGAAGCCGTGGGCAATGCCCGTGAGCGTTACATCGATGTGCTGCGCGCCACCGTGCGGCGCTATCGCAAGAACATCATCGACCTGGGTGCGCTGGCTGGCGTGATCGTCAGCGCCGACCTGCCGCACCTGGACAACGACGACGCCGTGCTGCGCCAGGCGGAGCTGAAGGTGAGCTTCAACTTCGATGGCAAGGGCGAGATTGGCTTGAATGACGGCGAGGCGTCGGGCGGGCAGCAGGTGATCAAGTCGCTGATCCTGCTGGTGGGTTTGTTGAAGGACGATGACATGCCCGGCGGTTTCGTCTTCATCGACGAACCCTTTGCCCACCTGGACGTGCGCAACATCCAGCTGGTCGGCAACTTCCTCAAGTCGACCCGGGCGCAATACGTGCTGACCACACCGATCACGCATAACGTCGAAGTATTCGAGCCCGCCGATATCACGCTGGTGACCTCGAAGAAACCGCGCGAAGCCCGCTGGGCGCCGCCCATCGGGGTCTTGCAGCGGCGCCTGCGGCTGGACGCCTGAGGCGGCACAGGCCGCCCCGGCGCCAGGCGGGGCGGCGGGTTAGGCGACCACCATCATTCCCATCGCGGTGGGCGTCTTGAAGGCGCCCACCAGGTCGGTGAGCTTGTGGGCTTGCATCTGCATCGATTCGGAAGCTGCCGAGGCCTGTTCGACCAGGGCCGCATTCTGCTGGGTGACCTGGTCCATCTGGTTGATGGCCTGCTGGATCTGTTCGATGCCGCTGGCCTGTTCCTGGCTGGCGTTGCTGATGCCGGTGATGATCTCGGTGACCCGCTGCACGCTCTCCACCACTTCCCGCATGGTGCTGCCGGCTTCATTGACCAGGGTGCTGCCGGCCTCCACCTTGCTGACCGAATTGTCGATGAGCGTCTTGATCTCCTTGGCGGCCGCTGCCGAGCGCTGCGCCAGGCTGCGCACTTCGGTGGCCACCACGGCGAAGCCGCGTCCCTGCTCGCCGGCACGGGCCGCTTCCACTGCAGCGTTCAAGGCCAGGATGTTGGTCTGGAAGGCGATGCCGTCGATCACGGCGATGATATCGACGATGCGCTTGGACGATTCGTTGATGGCGCCCATCGTATCGACCACGCGGGCGACCACTTCACCACCCCGCACCGCCACGCCCGATGCGGTATTGGCCAACTCGCTGGCCAGGCGCGCGTTGCCGGCATTCTGCTTCACGGTGGAGGTCAGTTCTTCCATGGACGAGGCGGTCTCTTCCAGGGAGCTGGCCTGCTGTTCCGTGCGGGACGACAGGTCCAGCGTGCCCGAGGCGATTTCATTGGCCGAGGTATTGATATGCTGGGCGCCATTGCGCACGTCCAGCACGATGGTCTGCAGGCCGGACTGCATGATGGTCAGTGCTTCCAGCAGCTTGCCGGTCTCGCCCTTGATCTCGGGATCGATCTGCGCGGTCAGGTCGCCATGGGCCACGCGCCGGGCCACCGAGGTCGCATGCTCCAGCGGATTGCGGATGGCGCGGTAGACCAGCATCAGGGTGCAGGCCAATACCACCAGTGCAATGGCGATGAGACTGTAGAAGATGGCCGCCATCTGCGTAGCCTGGGCGCGGGCGCTTTCGACCTGCTCTGCGGTGCGGGCGTCGAGCATGGCGAAGAACTCATCGACCGGGCGCATGATCTTGGCCTTGTAGACGTGGTAGGCATGGTTATGCATCAGGTCGCGCGCCTGCGCCAGATCGGGGTCGGCACGCTTGGTGAAATTGCCCTGGGCGTCCGCATAGAGACCCTTGACCATGTTCATGGCGATGACCTCGGTCTTGACCAGCGCGTCCGAATTGTTTTTCGCTTCTTCCAGCTTGCCCATTTCGGCGGCCGTAAAGCCGGCTGCGCGCATGAGGTCGGTGAGCGCCACGTGCTGGTTCGAATCGGGGCGCGGCGCCTTGCCCTCGGCGGCGACAAAGTCCCAATAGATCCGCCCGTAATGTTCAGGGCGCGCCTTCTTGCCGTTACGGATGTCGAGGATGGCTTCGTATTGCTGTTCATAGGACGGATCGCCCGTGACCACATAGGTGCGGGCCAGCCGGGTCAGGTCGTCGGAGCTCTGGCGCAATTCGGTGGCCAGCAGGAAGGACGCATAGCGGCTCTCGTTGGCGGCGTTGAGCCTGGCGTCGTAGCGGTCCACACCCAGGGCGGCGAGAACGATCAGCGTCATCAGCAGGGTGATCACTGCGGTGAGCATGATGAAGATTTGACGGATGCTGAAGCGGGAGACTAGCGAGATATTCATGGCGAACCCCTATGTAAGATCAAGTCAATCGGGGCGGATCCTTTATCTCGCCCCGAATCGATACTGCTGAAGGCCGCATGGGCTTGACGACGCCGTGCAACAGCTGCCACAGCCTGGGTCGTCAAAACGGCCGGTGTTCTGCCCTTGAGCTTGAACCGGGGCGCCGTCCGGGCTGGCCGCCTTCCGCGCCGCCCGTGTCTGCAACGAAGCACAATTTTCTATCAAAGAATCACAAATTCGTTATAATCAATTTAATAAGCTAAATATGATTAAATTGATGGATTTAATTTACATGCGGGCGAATCTTTTTTCAAGGAAATTATTTGTGTGGATTCGCACGCTGGGTTAGCTGCGACAGCGGTGATAGCCGTGACAGTCGCGACAGAAGCAGCACCGAGCGCGCATGCAGCAGCCTTGAACAGGCGGGGGAAAAGGATAAAAAGCGGGGAGAAGGGGAAAGCGGATGACGGGAACAACGGGGGAATGGACGGCATCGCCCTGCGCGGCGCTGAGACAGCGCCGCGCAATCCGGTCAGGGCTGGCCGGTCAGGAACTGCACCACGGCCTGGGTGAAGGCGGCGGCTTGCTGCTGGTTGGAGATATGCGCGGCATCGAACTCCACATACTGCGCTCCCGGGATGGTAGCGCGCATGAATTGCGCATCGGCCGGCGGCGTGGGCACATCGCCGCTGCCGGCAATCACCAGCGTGGGTGCGCGGATGCCGGCAATGGCCTCGCGCAGGTCATTGTCGCGCACCGCCGCGCAGGCAGCGGCATAGCCTTCGGGGGGCGTAGCCAGCAACATCGCGGTCAGTGCTTCGACCTGCTGGGGATGCGTCTGGGCATACTCCGGCGTGAGCCAGCGTGACACCACCGCGCCGGCAATGGCCCCCAGGCCTTCGCGGCGGACCGTGTCGATGCGGCTGTTCCAGGCCTCGGCCGTGCCGATCTTGGCGCCGGTGTTGCAGAGGATGAGTCTGTTGACGCGCTGCGGATGATGCACGGCCAGCCACATGAAGGTGCTGCCGCCCATGGACAGGCCGCAGAAATGCGCCTGGGCGATCCCGAGATGGTCCAGCAGGGCGATCACATCACTACCCAACTGGGCGATGCTGCAGTCGCCCGGCGTGACCCCGGACTGGCCGTGACCGCGCGTGTCATAGCGCAGCACGCGGAAGTGCTGCAGCCACTGCGGCATCTGCGGATCCCACATCGACAGCGAGGTCCCCAGCGAGTTCGACAGCACCAGCACCGGCAGCGCAGCATCGCCCTCCAGTTGATAGTGCAGCCGTATGTCGTTGACGTTGGCAAAGGGCATCGAGGTCCCCTCAGCCGATCTGGGCAATGGCCGACGGATGCTGGGTCAGCGGCGTGACCGAGATGGTCATGAAGGGATACAGCGGCAGCGCCGAGAGGATGTTGTGCAGCTCGTCATTGCCCGAGACATTGAAGATGCTCACATTGGCGTACTGGCCCACCACGCGCCACAGGTCGCGCCACTTGCCCTCGCGCTGCAGCTTCTGCGACATCTCCTTCTCGTCCTTCTTCAACTGGTCGGCGACCGCCTTGTCCAGCGTGGCGGGGATATTCACTTGCATTTGAACCATGAACAGCATGATGTCTTCTCCATTGTCGTGATGAGGGGCGCTTGCCTGCGGGATTGCTGATGAGGCTTGCTGTGATGTTCGATAAACGAACAATGATCCTTTATTCGCACAATCCAGTGTAGGCGTGCGCGGCTGGCGCTGTCAACCTTCGCCAGGATCGGCGGGCTTGCGCTGGGGAATGGGAAAACCGGTGGCCGGGAAGGAGTTGGTATCGATGTCCAGCCAGGCCGGATGTTCGGCGTACATGTCGGCCACCAGCCGCTTGACGGCTTCGATGTACCAGGCGTTGTCGTTGATGCGATGGGTCAGGATGATGGGCGAGGTCGCACGCGCATCGTCGATGAGGCGATAGTGCAGGTCATTGCGCAGCCGCGCCGAGGCCGGGATCAGGCAGATCCCCGATTCGGCCGCCACCAGGCCCAGCGCGGTCTGGATCTCGCGCACCTCGTGCACTTCGGCCGGATGGATGTCCTGGTCGTTGAGCAGGCTCAGGATGTGGTCGGCAAAGCTGGGCCGCGGCTCCTTGGGATAGACGATCAGCTTCTGTCCATGCACTTCCTTGAGGCTCACGCGCTGGTCGCTGTCGGCCAGGGCGAAGGAGGGCGGAATGGCCAGCACCAGCTTTTCCTCGCGCAGCACGATGCGCGCCACCGTGGCGTCATTGCTGCGGATGCGGCCAAAGCCCACATCGATGCGGCCCGACTTGAGCGCAGCGAATTGCTGCATCGAGGTCAGCTCCAGCAACTGGATGTCAACCTCCGGATAGTGCTGGCGCAACTTGCGCACCAGCATCGGCAGGCCGCCATAGAGGGTCGAGGCGACAAAGCCGATGGAGAGGGTCTGGCGCTGGTTCAGGCCGATTTGCTGCGTTGCATTCTTGAGCTGGTCCAGGCGGTTGAGGATCTGCAGGGCCTGTTCATAGAACAGCCGGCCGGCCTCGGTCAGCCGCAGCGGACGGCTGTTGCGCAGCAAGAGTTGCACCCCCAGCTCTTCCTCCAGCAGCTGGATCTGCCGGCTCAGCGGCGGTTGGGCGATGTGCAGCTGCTCGGAGGCGCGGGTGAAGTTGCGCGTGTTGGCGACGGCGACGAAGTATTTCAGTTGTCTGATGTCCATGGTCAGGAAATCATATCCCAGGCGCACTAACACTGTCTAATTCGCGATTTTTTGTGCATTTGCGAGAATACTATATAAAAAAGGTATGAAACTAGACGTATTTGGTGTTGGCAATGGATGGCCTTCCGGGTGTTCAATGCAGGTCATGGAGACGACACTACACAACAACACTGCGGCAGGCCCGGCGCTGATCGACCGGGTCGAGACCTTCCTGGTCGACTTGCCGACGATCCGGCCCCATCAGCTGTCGATGGCCACCATGAACGGCCAGACCCTGATGCTGGTACGCCTGTACTGTGCCGACGGCAGCGTCGGCGTGGGCGAGGGGACCACCATCGGCGGCCTGGCCTATGGCGCGGAGTCGCCCGAGGGCATGAAGCTGGCCATCGATACCTATTTCGCCCCGCTGCTGCTGGGCGCGGACGCTAGCCAGATCCCGGCCATCATGGCGCGCCTGAACAAGGCCATCTGCGACAACCGCTTCGCCAAGTGCGCCATCGAGACGGCGCTCTTCGATGCGCTGGGCCAGCGCACCGGCCTGCCGGTGTCGCAGTTGCTGGGCGGACGTGCGCGTGAAAGCCTGCCCATCGCCTGGACCCTGGCCTCGGGCGATACCGCCAAGGATATCGATGAAGCCGAACGCATGCTGGCCCAGCGTCGCCACAACATCTTCAAGCTCAAGATCGGTCGCCGCGAGGTTGATGCAGACGTGGCCCACGTGGCCGCCATCAAGAAGGCGCTGGGGGACCGCGGTGCGGTGCGGGTCGATGTGAACATGGCCTGGAGTGAGCTGGAAGCGCAGCGTGGACTGGCCGGACTGGTCGATGCCGGTTGCGAGCTGGTCGAGCAACCGGTGGCCTCGCCCCAGGCGCTGGCCCGCCTCAAGGGCAAGCACGCCATCGCCATCATGGCCGACGAATCCCTGACCGGCCCGGCCTCGGCATTTGCGCTGGCGCGCATCGGCGGCGCGGATGTGTTCGCCATCAAGATCGAACAATCCGGCGGCCTGCGCGCAGCCCAGCAGGTGGCCGCCATCGGCGACGCCGCCGGCATCGAGCTGTACGGCGGCACCATGCTCGAAGGCGCCATCGGCACCATCGCTTCGGCCCATGCCTTCGCCACCTTCCGCGAACTGCAATGGGGGACCGAACTGTTCGGTCCGCTGCTGCTGACCGAGGAAATCCTGGCCGAGCCCTTGCAGTACCAGGATTTCCAGCTGGCCATCCCCCATCGTCCCGGCCTGGGCATTACGCTGGACGAAGAGCGATTACAGTATTTCCGGCGCGACAGCAGACAGGGCGCGACAGTGACAGCAGTGAGGCCGGCCAAGCTGGCCGGATAAAACAATAAACCCATCGGCAATCAATAAATCCAAAAGGAGACGCAACATGGCAGCCAAGATTTTCAGCACCCGCGAAGTACAAGATTTCCTGCGCCTGGCCAGTGGCCTGGACACCGAAGGCGGCAACCCGCGCACCAAGCAGATCGTCCATCGCATCCTGTCCGACCTGTTCAAGACCATCGAAGACCTGGAAATCACCTCCGACGAATACTGGACCGGCGTGGCCTACATCAATCGCCTGGGCACCGCCCACGAAGCCGGCCTGCTCTCACCGGGCCTGGGCCTGGACCGCTTCCTGGACATGCGCATGGACGCCGAAGACGCCGCCCTGGGCATCGATGGCGGCACACCACGCACCATCGAAGGTCCGCTGTACGTCGCCGGTGCGCCGGTAGAGCAGGGCTTCGCCCGCCTGGACGATGGCAGCGACAAGGCCGGCCAAACCATCATCATGCACGGCACCGTCTACGGAGCCGACGGCAAGCCCATGCCGGGCGCCCAGGTCGAGGTCTGGCATGCCAACACCAAGGGCTTCTACTCGCACTTCGACCCGACCGGTGAACAAAAGCCCTTCAACATGCGCCGCACCATCATCACCGACGCCCAGGGCCGCTACAAATTCCGCAGCATCATGCCGGCCGCCTACGGCTGCCCGCCCGCCGGTCCCACCCAGGGCCTGCTCAATGCACTGGGCCGTCATGGCAACCGTCCGGCGCACATCCACTTCTTCGTCACTGCCGAAGGCCATCGCAAGCTGACCACCCAGATCAACATCGAAGGCGATCCGCTGATCTATGACGACTTCGCCTACGCCACCCGCGAAGGCCTGGTGCCGCCGCTGGTGGAGCGCACCGACGCCGCCAGCATCAAGGCCGAAGGACTGGAGGGTCCGTTCGCCGAGATCGTCTTCGACATCAAGCTGACTTCGCTGGTCAACGGCGCCGACAACCAGATCGTCGACCGTCCGCGCCTGGCAGCCTGACGCTACCCCACCTGCCCCCGCCGTGCACTGCGCCGCGATGCCTGCCATCGCGCGGGGGCGGCTTGCACCCTGGAGAGACCGCACCATGAACACCACCGCCGCCGCCGACCAGTACGACGAGCTCGACACCCTGCTGCAGAGCGCCCTGCAGGAAGACAAGGACAATGGCGTCTTCCGCTGCCGTCGCGACATCTTCACCAACCCGGACCTGTTCGAACTGGAGATGAAGCACCTGTTCGAATCGAACTGGGTCTATCTGGCCCATGAAAGCCAGATCCCCGAGATCAACGATTACTACACCACCTGGATCGGCCGCCAGCCGGTGGTGATCACGCGCGACAAGACCGGTCAGCTCAACGCCGTCATCAACGCCTGCGCCCACAAGGGAGCGATGCTGTGCCGTCGCAAGCATGGCAACAAGAGCAGCTTCACCTGTCCCTTCCACGGCTGGACCTTTTCCAACAACGGCAAGCTGCTCAAGGTCAAGGATGAGAAGACCACCGAGTATCCGGTCTCCTTCAACAAAAATGGCTCGCATGACCTGACCCGCGTGGCGCGCTTCCAGAGCTATCGCGGCTTCCTCTTCGGCAGCCTCTCCGAGGACGTGCTGCCGCTGGAAGAGTACCTGGGCGAGACCCGCGTGATCATCGACCAGATCGTCGACCAGGCCCCCAATGGCCTGGAAGTCCTGCGCGGCAACTCCAGCTATATCTACGACGGCAACTGGAAGATGCAGATGGAAAACGGCTGCGACGGCTATCACGTCAGCTCGGTCCACTGGAACTATGCGGCCACCATGAGCCGCCGCAAGGAAGGCGGCACCAAGGCCACCGACGCCAACAACTGGAGCAAGGCGGTAGCCGGCGTGTATGGCTTCGAGAATGGCCACATCCTGCTGTGGACCAATACCCTGAACCCCGAAGTGCGCCCGATCTGGAACCAGCGCGAAGAACTGGCCGCCCGCGTGGGCCAGGCGCGCGCCGATACCATCGTGGCCCAGACCCGCAACCTGTGCCTGTATCCGAACGTGTTCCTGATGGACCAGTTCGGCACCCAGATCCGCGTGGCCCGTCCCATCAGCGTGGACAAGACCGAGATCAGCATCTTCTGCTTCGGCCCCAAGGGCGAGAGCGATGAAGACCGCCGCGTGCGTATCCGCCAGTACGAGGATTTCTTCAACGTCTCCGGCATGGGCACGGCGGACGACCTGGAAGAATTCCGCGCCTGCCAGGCTGGCTATGCCGGTTCGACCGTGCGCTGGAATGACATGAGTCGCGGTGCGCCGCTGTGGAAGGAAGGCCCGGACGAGAACGCCCGCAAGATGGGCATGCACCCCAAGTTGAGCGGTGAGCGCAGCGAAGACGAAGGCCTGTTCGTCTGTCAGCACCACTACTGGACCGAACAGATGCGCAATGCCGTGAAGAAGGAACGCGCCGCTGTCCAGCTGGGAGCAAAACAGGGAGCACAACAAGGAGCACAAGCATGAGCCAGTCCACTCCACTCAATGCCATCTGCGCCTTCCTCTACCGTGAAGCCCGCTACCTGGACGAGCGCCAGTGGGAACAATGGCTGGAGCTGTACGCACCCGACGTCGAATACTGGATGCCGGCCTGGGACGATGACGACCAGATCACCGAAGACCCCCAGCGCGAGATCTCGCTGATGTACTACGCCAACCGCGATGGCCTGGAAGACCGCGTCTTCCGCATCAAGACCGAGCGTTCCAGCGCCTCCATGCCGGAGCCGCGCACCAGCCACATGATCGCCAATGTCGAGGTCCTGGACGAGCAGGGCGACGTCGTGGAGGTGCGCTACAACTTCCACACCCTGTCGCACCGCTACAAGATCACCGACCAGTTCTTCGGCACCGTGCTGGCCACACTGCGCAAGGTCGAGGGCGGCTTCGTCATCGCCCGCAAGAAGATCGTGCTGAAGAACGACTATATCCGCCAGGTCATCGACGTCTATCACGTCTGACCGGCAGCAGGAGACAGAAGATGAGCAGCTATCGCATCGCCTTGAATTTCGAGGATGGGGTCACCCGCATCATTGATTGCGGCGCCAGGGAAAAAGTCCTGGACGCGGCCTTCCGCAACCGCATCAACCTGCCCATGGATTGTTCCGATGGCGTCTGCGGCACCTGCAAGTGCCGCGCCGAGAGCGGCGTCTACGACCTGGGCGATGACTACATCGACGATGCGCTCAGCAGCGACGAAGCCGATGCAGGCATGGTGCTGACCTGCCAGATGGTGCCGCAGTCCGACTGCGTCATCGCCGTGCCGGTCGCCTCGACCGCCTGCAAGACCGGCACCGTCAGTTTCGCCGGCAAGGTGGCCGCACTCAGCGACCTGGGCGGCGCGGCCTTTGAACTGGTGCTGGATGTGCCGGCCAATGCACCGGCCTTCCTGCCCGGCCAGTACGTCAACATCGGCGTGCCGGACAGCGGCCAGCACCGTTCCTATTCGTTCAGTTCGCCCTCGGGCGCGAGCCGCATGAGCTTTCTCATCAAGAACGTCCCCGGCGGTTTGATGAGCAACTGGCTGGCCAGCGCCAGCGAGGGGGCGACGCTGGCGCTGACCGGGCCGCTGGGCAGCTTCTACCTGCGCCCCGTAACGCGCCCGGTGCTGATGCTGGCCGGCGGCACTGGGCTCGCGCCTTTCCTGTCGATGCTGGCGGAACTGGCGCAGCAAGGGCTGGATCAGCCGGTACACCTGATCTATGGCGTCACCCGCGACCAGGACCTGGTGCTGGTGGAGCGTCTGCAAGCGCTGGCGGATCGCCTGGCTGGCTTCAGCTTCACCACCTGCGTGGCCGATCCCGCCACCACCCATGCGCGTCAGGGCTACGTGACCCAGCACATGCCCGCTGCGGTGCTGCACGATGGCAATGTGGACGTCTACCTGTGCGGCCCGCCGCCGATGGTGGAGGCGGTGCAGAAGCACTTCCAGGCCACGGGCATGCAGCCGGCCAGCTTCTATTACGAGAAGTTCGCCTCCAGCCAGCCGGCGGTGGCCTCAGTGGCGGCAGCGGCATGAGCGCCGCCTCCATGAAAAGTCGCTTCGCCGGCAAGGTTGTCGTGGTCACCGGCGCCGCCCAGGGCATCCTGCGCGGCGTGGCGCTGGGCATTGCCGAAGAGGGCGGCCAGGTGTTGCTGGTGGACCGCGCCGAGTTCGTCCATGAGGTGGCCGCAGAGGCCGCCGGCGGACGCGGCAAGGGCCTGGTCGCCGACCTGGAAAGCTATGCCGGCGCGCAGGCGGCCATGGACGAGGCGGTGCAGTTGTATGGCCGCATCGATATCCTTATCAATGGGGTGGGCGGGGCCATCCGCATGCGTCCCTATGCCCAATACACACCGACCCAGATCGACGCCGAGATCCGCCGCTCGCTCATGCCCACACTCTACGGCTGCCACGCGGTATTGCCGCAGTTGTTGCAGCAGGGCGGGGGCGTGATCGTCAATGTGTCGTCCAACGCTACGCGCGGGATTCGCCGCGTGCCGTATTCGGCGGCCAAGGGCGGCGTCAATGCCCTGACCGCAGCGCTGGCCATGGAGTACGGCGAACTCGGCATTCGCGTGGTGGCGACCGCGCCCGGCGGCACCCAGGCGCCGCCGCGCCGGGTGCCGCGCAATCCGGAGGGCGACAGCCTGCAGGAACAGATGTGGATGCAGGAAGCCGTGCAACAGGTCACCCGTTCCAATTACTTCAAGCGCTATTCCACGCTGGAAGAGCAGATCGCACCCATCCTCTTCCTCGCCTCCGACGACGCCAGCTACATCACCGGTGCAGTGCTGCCGGTGGCGGGCGGTGACAACGGTTGAAGCTTCTGAATCATCTTTTCACCAGCTACGGAGCCGCCATGCCAGACCGCCAGGCCATCATTCCCAAAGGAATGGAAGACGTCTACGAAAAGATCGGATACGCCCCCGCTGTGCGGGTGGGGCAGGTCCTGTATGTGTCCGGCCAGATCGGCCGGGGGCCGGACATGCACCTGGTCGAACCGCGTGAAGCCCAGATCGTGCAAGCCTTCGAGAATCTCAAGCTGGTGCTGGCAACGGCCGGCGGCACGCTGGACGACATCGTCGATTTGACGACCTTCCATACCGACATGCGCGACCTGCCGCTGTTCATCAAGGTGCGCAACCGCTACCTGAGCCACTATCCGCTACCCGCCTGGACCGCCATCGGTGCGCACATGCTGGGCGGCGCGCCGGGTTATGTCATCGAGATCAAGGCGGTGGCGCACCTGCGCCCGGCAGGAGGCGGCACACCCTGAAGCAGGACCGGCCACGCGGCCAACCCATAAAACGTACTAAAAACAACGTACTGAAGACAACGAAGGAGGAGACCTATGAAGACACTGGATGTGAGCCAGATCATCGATGGCGCACGCTTTACCAAGTTCCACTGGATGGTGATGTGCCTGTGCGCATTGCTGCTGGTGTTCGATGGCTATGACCTGTTCATCTACGGCGCGGTGCTGCCGGTGCTGATGAAGGAGTGGTCGCTCTCGCCGGTGCAGGCCGGCGCACTGGGCAGCTATGCGCTGTTCGGGATGATGTTCGGGGCCTTCATCTTCGGCCCGCTGGCGGATCGCATCGGCCGCAAGAAGGGGGTGGCGATCAGCTTCGTGCTCTTCAGTATCTCGACCTTCCTGAGCGGGTTTGCGACCTCGCCCACCGAGTTCGGCGTCTATCGCTTCCTGGCCGGCCTGGGTTGCGGCGGCCTCATGCCCAATGCCGTGGCGCTGATGAATGAATATGCGCCCAAGCGCCTGCGCAGCACCCTGGTGGCCATCATGTTCAGCGGCTATTCGCTGGGCGGCGTGCTGTGCGCCGGCCTGGGTATCTGGATGCTGCCCAACTTCGGCTGGCAATCGATGTTCTTTGCCGCCGCCGTACCGCTGGTGCTGCTGCCGGTGATCCTGTGGAAGCTGCCCGAATCGGTCGGCTTCCTGCTGCGCCAGGGCCGCCTGGAACAGGCCCGCGCCATGCTCACGCAGGTCGATCCGCAGGCGCGCATCGCGGCCGATACCCAGCTGGTGCAAGCCGATGTCAAGGGCGCGGGCGCCCCCATGCTGCATCTGTTCAAGCAGGATCGCACCGTCGGTACGCTGATGATCTGGGTCTCCTTCTTCTGTTGCCTGTTGATGGTCTATGCGCTCGGCTCCTGGCTGCCCAAGCTCATGGCCAGCGCCGGCTACAGCCTCGGTTCCTCGCTGTCCTTCCTGCTGGCGCTGAACTTCGGCGGCGTGGTCGGGGCTATCGGCGGCGGCTGGCTGGGTGACCGCTTTACCCTGCCCAAGGTGGTGGTGAGCTTCTTCACCGTCGGTACGGTGGCTATCGCCCTGCTGGGTTTCAACAGTCCTACGCCGGTGCTGTACCTGCTCATCATCGTGGCCGGCGCCACCACCATCGGCACGCAGATCCTGCTGTATGCCAACACCGCCCAGTTCTATCCGCTGGCGATCCGCTCCACCGGGCTGGGCTGGGCCTCGGGCGTGGGCCGCTCGGGCGCCATCGTCGGCCCCTTGCTGGGTGGCGCACTGATGGCGGCGGCCCTGCCGCTGAAGATGAACTTCCTGGTCTTCGCCATCCCCGGCCTGGTGGCCGCGCTGGCCATGGGCCTGTTCATGCTGCGCTACCGCCATGGCAGCCAAGCTAGCCATGCTGCCCCAGCGGCGAAGGCGCCGCCGGCGGCCGCCTCGCGTAGCGTTTAAGATCGCTCTGGCAGCTAGGCGGTCCGGCGCCTGCGGGCGGCGCCGGACCATTTTGCTTTTGTATGGATTGGGGACGACATGTGCAGCGGAGAACGCGCAATGGTGCAACGACAAGGCTCGCTCACGGCGTGGGTGGCCGGTTTCCTGGCAGTGCTCATTTCCTACGCCGGTCCGCTGGTGATCTTCGTGCAGGCCGCGCATGCCGGGCAGGTGCCGCAGGCGCAGCTGGTGTCCTGGGTGTGGGGCATCTCGATGGGCGCTGGCGTGAGCGGATTGCTGTTGAGCGGCTGGTTCCGGCTACCCATCATCACGGCCTGGTCGGCCCCGGGGACGGCGCTGCTGCTGAGCCTGTTTCCCGGCATCAGCATGCCCGAGGTGGTGGGGGCCTACCTGATGGCCGCGGTGCTGCTCATCCTCATCGGTGTGACCGGTTATTTCGAGAAGATCCTGGCCTTCATTCCCAAGGGCATTGCGGCGGGCATGATGGCGGGCATCCTGTTGCAGTTCGGCCTGCAGGCCTTCCGCTCCAGCGTGGCCGCGCCGCTGATGGTGGCGGCCATGCTGGCGGCCTATCTGGCGGGCCGTCGCTGGTGGCCGCGCTACGGCATCGTGGTGGTGGCGCTGACCGGCTTTGCGGTGGCCTTTGCCAGCGGCCAGACTGCGCTGGGCGCATTGCGGCTGCAACTGGCCGAACCGGTCTTCATCGCGCCCCATTTCAGCGTGGGCGTGTTCTTCAGCCTGACGGTGCCGCTCGTGCTGGTGAGCCTGACCGGCCAGTTCCTGCCTGGCATGGCGGTGCTGCAGCTGGCCGGCTACCATCCCTCGACCCGCGCCGTGGTGACCGGTACCGGGCTGGCCTCGCTGGCCACGGCCTGCTTTGGCGGCATCACCATCGTGCTGGCGGCCATCACGGCTTCGCTGTGCACCGGCAAGGACGCCCATCCCGAGCCGGGCAAGCGCTACATCGCCGGTATCGCCAATGGCGTCTTCTATCTCATTGGCGGCACCTTTGCGGCCTCCATCGTGACGCTCTTCACCGCCTTCCCCAAGGAGTTGATCGCCGCATTGGCCGGCCTGGCGCTGATCGGCGCGATCGTCTCCAACATTCGCCTCATGAGCGAGGAGGGCGGCTATGTCGAGCCCTCGGTCATCACCTTCCTCGCCACCGCCTCCGGCATGACGCTGTTCGGCCTGGGCGCAGCCTTCTGGGGTGTGATGGTGGGCATGGCGGCCTATTGGCTCATCGGCCGCCCCGTTCAAAAAAAATGAAAACGCATGGAGACTGCAATGAATCCGCAAGACTTCTTCGACCCGCTGGCCAGCGAGGTGCTGGCAGTGGCCCCGGCGCGCGCGCATGACCTGGCGCGCCTGCGCGTGCTGGCGCAGCGCCATGCCGCCCCCACCGTCACCGTGGTGGGCAAGTACAACCACGGCAAGAGCCGCCTGCTCAATGAACTGGTGGGGCGCGACGTGTTCGCCGTGGCTGATCGCCGCGAGACGGTCACGCTGTCCGAGCATCATCATGCCGAACTGCGCTGGCTGGATGCGCCCGGCCTGGATGCCGATGTGGCCGAGCAGGACGACGGCCACGCCCAGCAAGCCATCTGGCTGCAGGCCGATATCCGCCTGTTCGTGCATGCCGCCAAGGAGGGCGAGCTCGACGCCGGCGAGCGCAAGCTGCTGCAGACCCTGCGCGAGGACCAGTTGCGCACCCGGCGTCAGACCCTGTTCGTGCTGACCCAGGTCGACCAGATGAGCGACGAGGAGCAACTGGCCAAGGTCAGCGCCGCCATCCAGGCGCAGGCGGGCGGATTGGCGCTGCATCCGGTCTCGGCCACCCGCCATCGCAATGGCGTGGAAGGCGGCAAGCCGCTGTTGCTCAACAAGAGCGGCATCCCGGCCCTGCAAGCGCTGCTGCGCGAGGTGGTGCAGCAAGTGCCGGCCGCGCGCCAGCATGAGCAGGCAGTGCTCTTTGCCGACATCGGCGAGCAGTTGCAGCAGCAGCAGGCCGCCGCGCAAGCGCAATGGCAGACGCTGCAGCAGCGCCAGCAACAGCAGCGCCAGCAATTCGAGCAAGGCTTGCAGAGCGTGCTGGAGAGCATCCACCGGGACCTCCAGCCCATCGTCGAGTTGCAAGGCGAGGACCCGGCGCTGACACCTGACACGGCGGCTGATGAGTTCAGGCTCACCGCCGGCAAGCGCGAGCGGGCGCGCATCCACGTGGCCTATTCACGCGCCTGCATCGCCATTCGCGCTCACCTGATCCAGCACGGTGTGGAAGGCTTGCCCGCTGACCAACGCACCTCCGTGGCCAGCCTGGACACGGTGATGGTGGCGGTGATGGGCATCTCGGTCAAATACCGCGCCGACCTGCGCCGCCGCTTCTGCGAGCCGGCCGGACAGGCACAGCTGATGCAATCCTTCCTGCATTACTATGAACTGTCGGAGGACCAGCAAGCCTTGCAGCAGGCGCTGGCGCAGGCGCAGTCCGAGCAGCAGGCCAACACCCGCGCACTGGAGGCGCTGCAGCGGCTGCGCCAAGGGGCGAGCGCATGAACCGGCAGGAGCAACAGTTCATCGACGCCATCGGCCGCACCGGCCAGGGCGAGGCCGACTTGCAGCCGGTGCTGGCGGCCTTGCGCGGCTGGCTGTCGGCGCTGGACCAGGCCTTGCAGGACGGGCGCATCGACGCGGTCGGCTTGCAGTCCGGCAGCGCCTTGGCCCGGCGTATCGCTGACCTGCATGAAGACCTGGCGCGCCAGGCGCAGCGCCGCCAGCAGCAATGGATGGCACTGGCTCCGGCGCGCGCGCTGGCGCAGCGTTTCGAAGGCAAGCTGATGCTGCTGGTGTTCGGCAAGTTCAATGCCGGCAAGAGTTCGCTGTGTAATTTCCTGGCCCAGCGTTTTCGCCAGCGCAGCCAGGCCGTGCAATATTTCCATCTGCAGGATGGGCAGTTGATCGAAAGCGCCAGCGCCTTCCATGAAGGCGCCACCGAGACCACGGCGCGCTTGCAAGGTGTCTGTCTGGGCGATGGCCTGGTGCTGCTGGATACGCCCGGCCTGCACTCGGCTACCGATGACAACGCCGCCCTGACCCAGCGGTTTCTGGACAGCGCCGATGCCGTGCTGTGGCTGACCAGTTCGACGTCGCCGGGGCAGGTGCAGGAACTTGACGAGCTGGCGCGCGAACTGCGCCGTGGCAAGCCCTTGCTGCCCGTGCTCACGCGCAGCGACGTCATCGATGAAGACGAACTGGATGGCCAGATCGTCAAGCGCCTGCGCAACAAATCCTCGGCCAATCGGGCCGATCAGGAAGCCGATGTGTACGCCCGCGCCAGCGACAAGCTGCAGGCCCTGGGCGTGGCCTTGCGCCAGCTCAAGCCGCCGGTCTCGTTGTCTGCGCACGTGGCCCGCACCGAGGGCGCGGATGCTGCCGCGATGGAGGGCGCGGGGTTTGAACGCTTCTATGCGGCGCTGTCGGCGTTGCTTGCACCGGCGTTGGCCTATCGTGATCGCAAGCCCGCCGAAGTATTGCTGCACCACCTGCAGGAAGACGTGCTGGCGCCCTTGCACGGACAGACCCTGCCGGCCCTGCAAGCCCTGCAACAGTTGCTGGAGCAGGAGCAGGCGGCGCTGACCGCCCAATGTGCGCGCATCGTGCAACTGGCCTGGCGCGAGATCATGCCGGGCCTGCCGGCCTTGCTGGAACAGCACGCCGCCGCAGTCGATGTGGCCGCCGTGGTGGATACCCTGCAGCCGCTGATGATGCACGCCTTCGAGCGCCACGCCCGCGCCGTGCTGGACAGTCATGTGCTGGCCGCACCGGCGGCGCAGGGCATCGTCTTGCCCGCCGACGCCGGCTATGAGAGAGCCTTCGCTGAGGACTTGCCGCCCTCCTATGAAAAGCTCTACGACGCCCTGGGCCAGGCCATCCAACTGAGCCTGGAAGCGTTGGCCGAAACCATCGGCGACATATGCGCCGCCCGCCTGCAGGCCTTGAGCACAGCAGTGCAGCGCAAGCAGCAGATCATCCACCGTTACACCGGCCAACTGGGCGAGATTGAACACGGCCTGCGACAACCTGGCATGTAGAACGCATTTCATCAACGGGCATCTCACGGCTACGGTGATGGATGAAATGGGGCCGGCATTAAGTCTTTCTTAATTTTCCAGGTCTACAGTCAAGCCATCGGAAGCCCAACCGTCGGGCAGATCCGGTCCACCGCCTCAGGCGGCGCGCTTTTTCATCCTGAACCACGATAAGGAGCCATCATGGACATCAACAAGATCACCGCCATCAGCGCCATCGTCTTCGGCCTCGCAGGCCTGGCCGCACCGCTCACCCAAGCCCAGGAGATGCAGGGCTCGGTGGCCTACATGAACGGCGGCATCGGCGCCGGCGAGCAGCACAAGCTGCGCGAGGCGGCCAAGGACTACAACCTGCGCCTGCTCTTTTCAGAAGCCAAGGACGGCGCTTTCGTCAGCAACGTCAAGCTGACCGTCAGCGATCTGCACGGCAAGAGCATCTTCACCCTGCCCAGCGCCGGACCGATGACCAACCTGAAGCTGCCGTCCGGCGAATATGAGGTCACCGCCATCTACAACGGCGTCAAGAAGACCAGCAAGGTCAGCGTGGGCGAGAAGCCGGCCTCGCTGAGCTTCAACTGGGCGCATCAGGACAACTGACGCCCGCCCTCCATCGGGTCACTGCGCTGCCCGGCAGGCGTGCTGCCGGGGAGCGTCGTTGTGCTGCTGTGGCACGCTGTTGTTCGCGGTTGTCGCCATGTGGGAAAGATGACATTTTTGTCACTCAAATGTCATTCGAATGACGTGCTGGGCTGCCTAGAATCAGGTTCCCCTTCAACGACGTCTTCCAGGTCCCCATGATGAAAAAATTACTGCCTCAAGTCTTTCGCGGTGCACTGATCCCGGCGCTGCTGGCCAGTCATCTGTTGGTCCCCGTCGCGCTGGCGCAGACACCGGCACTGGTCGGTATCCGCGGCACCATCGTCTCGGTCGGCAAGGATCAGCTCGTCGTCAAGAGCAACAAGGGCGCCGAGCAGAACGTGGCGCTGGACAAGGACACCCGCGTGGCCGCCATCTCCATTGCCGACATCAATGACATCAAGCCCGGCAGCTATATCGGCGCGGCCGGCATTCCCCAGCCGGATGGGTCGCAGAAGGCGCTGGAGGTGCATGTCTTCCCGCCCGCCATGGCCGGCACCGGCGATGGTCATCGTCCCTTCGACCTCGCACCCAACAGCACCATGACCAACGGCACCGTGGGCGACGTCATCGCCAGCAATGGCCGCACCCTGACGCTGAAGTACAAGAACGGCGAAAAGAAGATCGTGGTGCCCGAGGATGTGCCGGTGGTCAACATCGAAGCCGGTGACCGCTCGCTGCTGGCCGCCGGTGTCAAGGTGGTGGTGCGCGCCCGCAAGAATGCCGACGGCAGCCTCACCGCCGCCAGCGTCAGCGCGGGCAAGAACGGCATCACCCCGCCGATGTAAAGAGGAGGGCGACGATGTCCCGACCACCCGTTCTTCATCCGCTGGCCGTACGCATTGCCCACTGGCTCAATGCCTTTGCCATCGCTTGCATGATCAGCAGTGGCTGGGGCATCTATAACGCCTCGCCCATCTTTGCCTTCAAATTCGCTTCCTGGATGACCCTGGGCGGCTGGCTGGGCGGTGCCATCGCCTGGCACTTCGCGGCGATGTGGCTGCTGGTGGCCAATGGGCTGTTCTATCTGCTCTATGGCGCGCTGAGCGGCCACTTCCGCCGCCACCTGCTGCCCTTGCGGGCGGGCGAGGTCTGGCGCGATGCCGGGCAGGCGCTGCGCTTCAAACTGCCGCACCAGCCCGGCGTCTACAACGCCGTGCAGAAGCTGCTGTATTGGGCGGTGATGCTGCTGGGCATCCTGGTGGTGCTGTCCGGATTGGCGCTGTGGAAGCCGGTGCAGCTGGACTGGCTGGCCGATCTCTTCGGCGGCTTCGACTTTGCGCGCAAGGTCCACTTCGCCGCCATGGCGGGCATCGCCGCCTTCGTGGTGGTACACCTGGCGCTGGTGGCCATCGTGCCCAGGACGCTCATCCCGATGTTCACCGGCGGCCATGACAAGAAGGCCAATGCATCATGAAAGACAAGGACGACAAGCACGCGCCGAAGACGGAAAAGATCCTGCTGGCCGACCATCGCCCGGCCCTGGTGCAGGTGCAGCGCCGCCTCATGCTGCGCTCGGCGCTGTCGCTGGGGGCGCTGTCCATGCTCTCGGGCTGCGACCTGCAGGACAACGACAGCGTGGACAAGGTGCTGTGGGCCATGTCGCGCTGGAATGATCGCGTGCAGGCGCTGCTGTTTCGCAGCCACAAACTGGCGCCCACCTATGCGGCCAGCCAGATCACGCATCCTTTCCCATTCAACGCCTTCTATGACGAGTTCAGTGCGCCCGACATCGATGGCAGCGACTGGAAGCTAGAAGTCTCGGGCCTGGTCAGCGACAAGCGCAGCTGGACACTGGAGCGCCTGCGCGCACTGCCGCAGGCCGGCCAGATCACCCGCCACATCTGTATCGAAGGCTGGAGCGCCATCGGCCAATGGTCCGGCGTGCCGCTGCGGCTGTTCCTGCAGGCCGTGGGCGCGGACCTGACGGCCAAGTATGTCGGCTTCAAATGCGCCGACCGCTATTATTCCAGCCTGGACATGCCCACCGCGCTGCATCCGCAGACCATCCTCGCGCTCGACTTCGGCAAGGAGGCCTTGCCGACACAGTATGGCTATCCCCTCAAGGTGCGTGTGCCGACCAAGCTGGGTTTCAAGAATCCCAAGCATGTGGTGGCCATCTTCGTGAGCAACCAGAATCCTGGCGGCTATTGGGAAGACCAGGGCTACAACTGGTTCAGCGGCATCTGAACCGACAGGCTTGCGACCGGCTCACTGCGTCGGCATGGCGCGCGAACGCGCAATGCTGGCTTCCACACCTTGCCAGGCCGGCTTGCCGGCGGCGAATTCGCTGCGCAGATAGGCCAGCAGGTCCACCATCTGGGCATCGCTGAAACTGTTGGCGAAGCCAGGCATGTAACCCAAGGCAGGATTGGCCGGTTCGCGGATGCCATGCAGGATCACGTGGACCAGGTTGTCAGGCGTATCGCTGTGCAGATTGGTATTCACACGTAGCGAAGGCTTGACGCCGAACAGGGTCGGGCCTGTGCCTTCCTGGTGGCAAGCCGCACAGGCCCCTGCGAACAGGCGCTGGCCATTGGCCCGTGACCGCAGCTCGGCCGGGCTGGGCGCTTGCGTGGCGGATGCCGGTACGGGCACCGCAGGGCTGCTGGCTGCGCCGGACTGGAACGAGGCCAGGTAATGCGCGATGGCGCGCACGTCACCCGGCGGCAACTGCGCCAACTCGGCCACCACCGGTGCCATCGGCCCGGCTGCGATGCCATGCCGTGCAGAGAAGCCCGTGCGCAAATAGGCAAACAATTCCTCTTCCGTCCACGGCGTAGGCGACTTCGACAAGGCCGTCAGCGCCGGAGCCTCCCAGCCATCGACCGTCCCACCCCCCAGGTATTGGCGTCCACCTTGCTCTGCGCCCAGCGCATTGCGTGGCGAGTGACAGGCCGCGCAATGGCCCGCGCCTTCGACCAGGTAGGCCCCGCGATTCCACAGATCCGAGCGCGCCGGATCGGGCTGGAATACCTGGGGATCATGGAACAGCGTATTCCAGCCCGCCAGCAAGGGCCGCAGGTTGAAGGGGAAGCGCAAGTCATTGGCCGGCGGTGTGCTGGCCACGGCCGGTTGCGCCATCAGGTAGGCATAGAGCGATTGCATGTCGGCCTCGCTGATCTTGGCGAAGGCGGTATAGGGGAAGGCCGGGTAGAGATGCCTGCCGTCGCGGTGGATGCCTTGGCGCATGGCGCGCTCGAAGGCGGCGTACGACCAGTTGCCGATGCCGGTTTGCTCGTCGGGGGTGATGTTGGTGCTGTAGATGGTGCCGAAGGGCGTCTGCAAGGCGTGGCCGCCGGCGTTGGCCGCTCCACCCGGCGCGGTGTGGCAGACCGCGCAATCACCCGCCAGCGCCACCCGTCGTCCACGCTCGATGGTGGCGGCCGAGTAGAGGTCGGGATCGGGACGCGCGATGGGGGCGATCTCGCTGCGCCAGGGCATCGCCAGAGTCAGCGTAGTACCCACTGCCGCCACGGCCGCGCCCAGCCAGCCATACTTGCGCCAGCGCTGCGCGCCGCGGGCGGGCGCGGAGGCGTTCAATGCCAGCCGGATCTGCTCGCCGGAAAAGGGCGCCTGGCGCAACCGCACGCCGGTGGCGGCATAGACGGCGTTGGAGATGGCCGCCGCCGCCGGCAGCGTGAAGGCAGCGCCGGCGTTGAGCTGGATGTTCTGCAGCGCCGGCGGTGTTCCCACCAGTTCGACCGTCGGTAGCGCGGCGCTCTGGGGCAAGCTGAGCGAGGCGGGCAAGGTGGACGGCAGGCTCAGTTCGCGCGACCAGGCATCGAAGCCCTTGCCGCCGTGCATGCTCTGCGCCAGCGCCAGCCGGGCCTGCTGGCCGAGCCGGTCGGCGTTGGCCTGTTCCAGCGCAGGGCTGGTTGCAGGCGGCTGCCCGGCAGCGCGTACGTCGTGGCCGGCGGTAATCTTGGTCACGCTCAGTTCGCCGGAGGCCTCGTCGTATTCCACATCGGCGACCCAGGCCGACCAGCTCTGCACGGGCTGGCCGGCTTGCTGCTCGATCGTGCTGGCATAGGCGAAGCCGCGTCCGCGCAAGCGGCCGCCCCGGCGCTGGCCTTGCTGCCGGGCGGGATGCCAGCTGGCGCCGTGCGCCACCGAACGGATCAGGTCCCTGCCGTGGCTGTCGGGCAGGTGGTCCAGGCGATACTGGACCGGGTCCTGTCCCAGGCGCTGCGCCACTTCATCCAGAAAGACCTCTTGCGCAAAGCAGGTGGCGGCGACCGGCACGCTGGCCTCCAGCGGTCCGCTGACATGCACCGTGCGCCAGTCATAAGGCGAGGCCAGCGCCGCGCCATCGTTGGTGGAAGCGTCCGGCAGCGCATAGGCCGTCTCCGTCAGCAGCCAGGCCAGTGGGGGCGCGGGGCTGTCCTGGGTAATGTTCAATGTGGTGTTGCCCAGCGCGCCATCCTCATCGAATTCGCCGCGCAGATGCAGCGAGGTCAGGAGGGCGGGCGCATCTCCGAGCGTCAGCGCCAGCGAGATCGCTTCGCCACACTGCTGGCACAGCAGCGCTGCCACACCGGCCACATCGGAGGCGGCGCGGTACTCGCGGGCGTCGGCGGGTGCGCGGTGGCTGCGCACCTCGATCTGGGCGACGGGTAGAGCGAGCAAGTCGGCGACTTCGAGCGCGATGGCGGCGGGATTGCCGAAGGGCAGGTCGATGCGCATGCCCGTTTTGCTAGGTGCGGCCAGGGCCACCACGTCGGGGGACGATAGGGCGGCTTCGCCCTCCTGCCATTGATAGTCGGCTTCCAGTGTGAGGTCGTACAGGCCTTCTTCTTCCTTGCCGCGCTGATAAAGGCTGTGCGCCTGGCGTGGGCGCAGCGCCTGGTCGTCGTCGGCCGGCGTGCTCCAGCGCGGCTTGAGCAGGGCGCAGGCCTGGCGCGCCTGGGCGTCGCTGTCGGCGATGACGGCCAGCAGGTGACGCTGCTGCACCAGCCTGTGCACGCCGGGCAATCCCAGCGCGGCGTCAACGTCCACGCCTTGCAGGCGCGCGCCGGTGTAACGCTGCGATTGCCAGCCCAGCACCGGCGGCAGGGCCAGCCGGGCATGGCGCAACGAGGGTAGGGAGGAGGGCGTGGCGGTGGCCGCCGCATGCAGGTCGATGCTGCCCATCATTGCCTTCCTCGCTGCAGTTCGACTGCACGCAGTGCGGCCCGCAGGATTTCCACATGGGTGCCGCAGCGGCAGAGGTTGAAGTCCAGTTCGTGGCGGATCTCGTCTTCGCTGGGCGTGGGTGAGCGCAGCAGCAGGGCCTTGATGGTCATGATCATGCCGTTGAGGCAGTAGCCGCACTGCGCACCCTGTTCATCGATGAAGGCTTGCTGCACCGGGTCCAGACATCCGTCCTGTTCCAGTCCATCGAGCGTGGTGACATGGCGCGCGGCCACGCCGGCCAGCGGGATCACGCAGGAACGCGCCGCCACCCCATCGACCAGCACCGTGCAGGCGCCGCATTCACCCAGGCCGCAGCCGAACTTGGGACCGTTGAGGCAAAGGTCGTTGCGCAGCACGTTGAGCAGCGGCGCATCGGCGGCAATGTCCAGGCTGACCGGGACGCCGTTGACATGGAAGGTGATGGGTTCTTGCTTGTGCATGGTCTCTCTGTTGCTGCGGGCGCCTCGGGGGCGCTTGTGGAATGGTCGTCAGCGCATGGTGAAGCATCCTTCATGCCAATGCGCTTGCTGCGGGGAGTATGCCTGCGCTTGCGGGGGCTGTCAGGTGGACCTCCTTCTTTGTCTTGAAAAAGAGTGTACACATTGAATAATGCTAAGTAAATCGCCAATTTCCATGTTGCATTGCGCGGCCTCGAACTGGTGCGATATAGGCCTGTAAACTCCCGTATTTGGTGCTGCATCGCACATAAATAGGGAAATGCGCGGTTCTGCTGGTGCGCATGAAAAACGCTGTTGCAAAGATCCTGGAAATGATTAAATATAGTGTATGCATTACAAATTAGCGAACTTCGCATGACCACGGCAGATCAAGGAGAACCTCACATGCAGCAGCGTCTTTACCGTATCGGGCAAATCGTCCCCAGTTCCAACACCACCATGGAGACCGAGATCCCGGCCATGCTGACGGCGCGCCAGGCGATCCGCCCCGAGCGTTTCACCTTCCACTCCAGCCGCATGCGCATGAAGAAGGTGGTCAAGGAAGAGCTGGCGGCCATGGATGGTGAATCGGACCGCTGCGCCGTCGAGCTCTCGGATGCTCGCGTGGATGTGCTGGGTTACGCCTGCCTGGTGGCCATCATGGCCATGGGGCGCGGCTATCATCGCCAGTCCGAGCAGCGCCTGACCGCCCACACCGCCGCCAATGGCGCCGACGCACCGGTGGTCACCAGCGCCGGCGCGCTCATCGATGCCTTGAAGGTCATCGGCGCGAAGAAGATCGTGGTCGTGGCGCCCTACATGAAGCCCTTGACCGAGCTGGTGGTCGATTACATCCGCCATGAAGGTTATGAAGTGCTGGACTACCGTGCGCTGGAAATCCCCGACAATCTCGACGTAGCCCGTCATGATCCGGCCAGGCTGCCCGCCATCGTGGCCCAGATGGATACCAGCCAGGTCGACGCCATCGTCCTCTCGGCCTGCGTGCAGATGCCCTCGCTGCCGGTGATCGCCCAGGTCGAGGCGATGACCGGCAAGCCCGTCATCACCGCGGCCGTGGCCACGACCTACGCCATGCTCAAGCGCCTGGAGCTGGACCGCATCGTGCCGGGCGCGGGTGCGTTGCTCTCCGGCGCTTACTGAGAGGCGCGCCATGCATAGTCGCTCCAGCAGCTTCCTCTACGGCGCCAACGTCCTGGCCAACGGCATCCGCCAGCATTACCTGCGCTATGGCGGCAACGACGGTGCGCGCGCCAGCCGCGACGCCGTCATCATCCTGCCCGGCATCACCAGTCCTGCGGTGACCTGGGGCTTTGTCGGCGAGCGCTTCGGCCAGCAATTCGATACCTATGTGCTGGATGTGCGCGGCCGTGGTCTGTCATCGGCTTCCGATACGCTGGACTACAGCGTGGACGCCCAGGCCGCCGATGTGATCGCGCTGGCCCAGGCGCTGGGCTTGCAGCGTTACGTCATCGTCGGCCATTCCATGGGGGCACGCATCGGCGCGCGCGCTGCGCGCCAGGCGCCGCAGGGATTGACGCGGCTGGTGATGGTGGACCCGCCGGTATCCGGTCCGGGCCGCCGTGCCTATCCGTCCAAGCTGCCCTGGTATGTGGATTCGATGCGCCTGGCGCGCGCGGGCTGTTCGGCCGAGCAGATGCGCGCCTTCTGTGCGACCTGGACCGAGGAGCAATTGCAGTTGCGCGCCGAATGGCTGCACACCTGCGACGAGCGCGCCGTCATCGCCAGCTTCGAGGAATTCCATACCGGTGATTTCCATGCCGACCTACCCGCGCTGCGGCTGCCGGTGATGCTGATGCAAGCCTCGCGCGGCGACGTCATCCTGCCCGAGGATGTGGCCGAGATCCGCAGCCTGCTGCCGCAGGTGGTGGTGAGCCGCGTGGAAGATGCCGGCCACATGATTCCCTGGGATAACGAGGCCGGCTTCTACGCCGCCTTCGGCGACTTCCTCGGCGCGACACTGTAGATTCCGCTCATCGAATGACCGATTGCAAAGGAGAACACCATGGCCGTCAGCGACCATGACCTGATCAGCGCCTGGAAGCAGGTACTGAGCTTGTCCAGGCTGGAGGCGGGACAGATCGTCACCGTCCTCACCAGCAGCAGCACCCATCCGCAGACCCTGTCCACCGCCATGACCGCCGCTGCGCTCATGGGCGCGACCGTCAATCGTCTCGACTTGCCGCCGGTCAATGCGGAAAAGGCCCTGAGCCGCGACTCGCTGGCCTACCTCGGCACCACCCCGCTGACCGGCAACCGCGCCGCCATCGCCGCCCTCAAGGAAAGCGACCTGGTACTGGACCTGATGACCCTGCTGTTCTCGCCCGAGCAGCACGAGATCCTCGCCACCGGCACCAAGATCCTGCTGGCGGTGGAGCCGCCCGAAGTGCTGGTGCGCATGGTGCCCAGCGAGGATGATCGCCGCCGTGTCGCCCAGGCGGCGCGCCTCCTGGAAGGCAAGCGCGAGATGCACATCAGCTCCGACGCCGGCACCGACCTGCGCTGCCCGCTGGGCGAGTTCCCGGTGATCCAGGAATATGGCTTTGTGGACCAGCCGGGCCGCTGGGACCACTGGCCCAGCGGATTCGTGCTGACCTGGCCCAACGAGCGCCAGACCAACGGCACCCTGGTCATCGACCGGGGCGATATCCTCTTGCCCATGAAGTGCTATGCGCAGGAAGCCATCGAGGTCACGGTCAAGGATGGCTTCGTCACCCGTATCGAAGGCGGGCTCGACGCCGAACTGCTGAGCGACTACATGGCCTCCTTCAAGGACCCGGAAGCCTATGCCATGTCGCACATCGGCTGGGGCCTGCAACCGCGCGCGCAATGGTCCACCCTGGCCATGTACGACCGCGAGGCCACCATCGGCATGGATGCCCGCGCCTACGAAGGCAATTTCCTGTTCTCCTTCGGTCCCAACAACGAAGCCGGCGGCAGCCGCACCACGGCCTGCCACATCGATATCCCGTTGCGCCGCTGCACGGTGGCGCTCGATGGCGTGCCGGTGGTCAAGGAGGGCAAGGTATTGGACGGCTTCGTCTACGGCAATTCGAAATGAGGCGGGCCGGCTTCACCGGCAGCCTCCCGCAAAGGAAGATACGATGCACAAGGAAGTGGAAACCTACCAGCGCCAGGGCTTTGGCCAGACGCTGGAAATGAAGCCGCCGTTCGGGCTGCTGATTGTCGATTTCGTCAACAGCTTCGCCGATCCGCAGCAGTTCGGCGGCGGCAACATCCCGCAGGCCATCGAGCGCACGCGAAGCCTCCTGGCGCATGCCCGCCAGCAAGGCTGGCCGGTGGCGCACAGCCGCATCGTGTTCGCCGATGATGACGCCGACCGCAACATCTTCGGCATGAAGGTGCCTGGCATGGTGACCCTCAAGGAAGACCTGCCCGGCAGCGCCATCGTGCCGGAACTGACCCCGGCCAACGGTGAGCTGGTGGTGCGCAAGACTGTGCCGTCGGCCTTCTTTGGCACCTCGCTGGCGCCGTGGCTCACGCAGCATGGCGTGCAGACCCTGCTGGTGGCCGGTGCGGTGACCAGCGGTTGCGTACGCGCCAGCGTGGTCGACGCCATGTCCTGGGGCTTCCGCCCGCTGGTGGTGTCGGATTGCGTGGGTGACCGCGCCATCGGCCCGCACGAGGCCAATCTGTTCGACATGGCGCAGAAGTATGCGGCCGTGATGCCGCTGGACGAGGCCATGCAGGTGGTCAGCCAGCGTTGATGTCCGCAGCGGGCAAGGCCGGTGCGAACCCGATGAATGTGACATGCAAGATGCGCTGACATGCAAGCAATGAACCCTACCGCCCCGACCCCGCGCGAGGCCCGCCGCCAGCTACTCTCGCGCAGCGACGCGCTGCTGGTGACCCGGGCGGCCCAGCCGGGCGTGAAGCCCGCGCCCGGCCAGCCGGGGGCGGCGTCTTCCTATGTGCAGCCCTTGCCGGATGTGTTCGTGGCCATCCTGGGCGAGGGGCAGGTGCTGGCCTTCAATGGCCACGTCGATCTGGGCACCGGCATCCGCACCGCGCTGGCGCAGATCGTGGCCGAAGAGCTGAGCGTGTCCATGGAGCAGGTCCGCATGATCCTCGGGCATACCGAGGAGGCGCCGAACCAGGGGCCGACGATTGCCAGCGCCACCATCCAGATTTCCGCCATGCCGTTGCGCCGTGCGGCCGCCCAGGCGCGCGAGCACCTGCTGGCGATGGCCGCCGCGCGCTGGGAGACCACAGCCGAGCGCCTGCGCGTGGAGGCCGGCTGCATCATCGATGGCGACGTGGCGGGGCGCACCATCAGCTATTTCGAATTGCTGCGCGGGCAACGCGTCGTGCTCACGCTGGAATCCGGCGAGGTGCCGCTCAAGCCGGTGAGTCAGTACACGCTGGTGGGACGTAGCTCGCAGCGGGTCGATATTCCGGCCAAGGTGCGCGCGCAGCCTGTGTATGTGCATGACGTGCGCGTGCCTGGCATGTTGCATGGCCGCGTGGTGCGCCCACCGCATCCGGGCCGCGACGGCGGGGATTTCGTTGGCCGCAGCCTGCTGGCGGTGGATCGCCAGTCGGTGGCCCATATTCCCGGCCTGGTCGCGGTGGTGGTGGAGGGTGATTTCATCGGCGTGGTGGCCGAGCGGGAAGAGCAGGCGCAACGCGCCATGCGCGAACTGAAGGTGCAGTGGAAGAGCATCCCGCCGCTGCCGCCCATGGACGACCTGGAAGCGCGCCTGCGCAGCCTGCCCGCCCAGCGGCGCGAGCTGGTGCGGCAGGGCGACATGGAGGCGGCTATTTCTAACGCCGCTGGCCACATCGAGCGGACCTATGTCTGGCCCTATCAGCTGCATGCATCCATCGGGCCGTCTTGCGCGGTGGCGGACTGGCGGGCGCAAGGCCTGACGGTCTGGTCCGGCACCCAGAATCCCCATGTGATGCGCATCGACCTGTCGCGTCTGTGTGATCTGGACGAGGGCAGCATCGAAGTGATCCGGCTGGAAGCCTCCGGCTGCTATGGCCGCAATTGCGCAGACGATGTGGTGGCCGATGCGGCCTTGCTTTCACGCGCCGTGGGCCGGCCGGTGCGGGTGCAGCTCACCCGCGAGCAGGAACACGCCTGGGAGCCCAAGGGGGCGGCCCAACTCATGGATGTGTGCGGCGGCGTCGATGCCCAGGGCCGGCTCTCGCACTATCGCTTCCAGACCCGTTATCCCTCCAATGATGCGCCGGTGCTGGCCTTGCTGTTGACCGGCAAGATCGCGCCAGAACCGCGCGTGCTGGAAATGGGCGACCGCACCGCCTTGCCGCCCTATGCCTACCCGCACATGCAGATCGATTGCGATGATGTCGCGCCCATCGTGCGCGCCGGATGGTTGCGCGGGGTGTCGGCCATGCCCAATTCCTTTGCCCACGAGGTCTTCATCGACGAATTGGCCGAGCTGGCCGGCGCGGACCGGCTGGCTTTCCGGCTGGCGCATCTGCCGGACGAGCGCGCCAGTGAGCTGTTGCAGGCGGTGGCGCACAAGGCTGGATGGGTCACGCATGCCCAGGGCTCGCGCGGGCAGGTGCAGGCCGACGGCAAGCTGCGCGGTCGCGGCATCGCCTATGCACGTTACGTCCATAGCAAGTTTCCGGGCTTTGGGGCGGCCTGGTCGGCCTGGGTCATCGATGTCGAAGTCGATCCGGTCACGGGCGCGCTGGCCGTCACCTCGCTGGTGGTGGGACAGGATACCGGCATGATGGTCAACCCGGCCGGGGTGCGCCACCAGATGCACGGCAATATCCTGCAATCCCTGAGCCGGGTGCTCAAGGAGCGGGTGGCCTTTGGGCCACAGGGGGCCAGCAGCCTGGAGTGGGGTGCCTATCCCATCCTGCATTTCACCGAAGTGCCGCCCATCGAGATCGTGTTGATGGAGCGCCAGGACCAGCCGCCCATGGGCGCCGGCGAATCGGCCTCGGTGCCGAGTGCGGCGGCCTTGTCCAATGCGCTCTTCGACGCCACCGGCAGACGCCTGCGCCAGCCGCCCTTCAATGCGGAGTGCATCCTGGCGGCGCTGCAGGAACCGCTGGCGGCGGGGTGAGCAGTCCACGCGGACTGCGCAGCCTACTCCTCGATCATCTTGCGCAGCAGGAACACCAGCGCCACACGTTCAGCCGGATTGAGGTTGCCATAGGTCGCCTCGCTGATCTGGGCGGCGAAGGGCACGGTGTCGGCCACCAGCGTGGCGGCGCTCTTGCTGAGCGACACCAGCACCTTGCGGCGGTCGGCCTCGTCGTGGGACAGCTCGATCAGGCCGCGCGCCTTGAGGCGCTCGACGATGCCGCGGATGGTAGCCTGGTCGATGGCGGTCACCTTGACGATGTCCGACAGCGAGCAGGTCTCCAGGTCGCGGATGGCGCACAGGGTCACGAACTGCGCGGCCGTCAACTGCGAATCCGGGATGTGCTGCTGGAAGATGGCGGCATGGCGCTGGTAGGCGCGGCGCAGCAGGTGGCCGATCTGGTCGGAAAAGTGATAATTGGCAGAAACGGTCTTCTTGGTCATGGGCACCAGAGATGAGTGGCTTGGCATGCCCTGGTCGCCGGCGGCGAGCAGAGGGCAGCTGCTGATTCTAATGTCCTGTTTGCCCGCTGTATACGTAGTAGATGCGGTGCCAGCGGAAGCCTTGGCGCGCTGGCGCGCCGGCGCAGTCCGTTTGGCGGTGGGGGAAGAGCGTGTTGCTGTGGTTTTCATCGGAGAGGTAGGCAAGTATGTTGATTGATTTCGCGGGGCTCAAGCCCGTCGAGGCTTATGAATGGATGTCGTCGCTGATCGTGCCGCGGCCCATCGCCTGGGTCTCGACCCTGGATGCGCAGGGACGCGCGAACCTGGCGCCCTTCAGCTTCTTCCAGATGGTCACCGGCAAGCCGCCCACCTTGCTGATCTGCCCCTTGTTGCAGCGGGGCGGCAAGCTCAAGGATACGGTGCTCAATATCGATGAGCGCGGCGAGTTCGTGGTCAATCTCGCTGCGCCCGCGCAGGCTGCGCAGCTCAACGAGACGTCCTTTCCCTTCGAGGCCGGCGTTAGCGAGTTCGAGGCCTGCGGCGTGACCGCCGCGCCCAGCCAGAGCGTGGCCCCGCCCCGTGTGGCGGACGCTGCGGCCAGCTTCGAGTGCAGGCTGGCCATGCTGGAGCCGTATCCGCGCCACGCGCCGTCTTGCCATCTGGTGTTGGGCGAAGTGCTGGTTGCGCATGTCCAGGATGACTTGCTCGATGGCGATGGCAAGCTCGATCCGGGCAAGGTTGATCTGCTCTTTCGCATGGGCGGCGAATGGTATGGCCGCAGCGTCAACGCCTCCAATTTCACGTTGCCGCGTCCGCGCTGATCGGGCTGGCCGTGCTGCTCCTGCAGAGGCGTCGTCGATCATCGACGGCGCGCGCTGTTGCTGACACTCCATTGACGTTCTTGCATCCTGCTTGCGCGCTCGGCGCAAGCAGAAACGCCAGCACTGTCGCGATGTCGTGGTGCACAACGCACTGTGCTTGTGCAGTTTTCGCGTTTCGCATTAATATGGTGTGTACATTATAAATAATAAATCTGTAAGCGGCTTTGGAATCGCCGTGGAGACAAGCTGGATTCCCTGTATATCCCCATTTAATCCATATTAATCCGGCCTGCGCACTGCCTTCTTGCGCTCGGTCAAAGCTGGTCTATATTTTGCTTACACGCTAAATATAGAGTGTGTGCGTCATAAAAAATAATTGATGAGTCGCGCTTGCATCATCCCGTTGGTACGGACTGAGGATGCTGCGCGAGAACTGCCGCCGGCATGATCCGGCGGCGCCGCACAGGAGAGGAAGATGTTGTCGTTAACCGCTACGCAAGATCCACGGCTGCCGGCGCTCGGCCATGGAAACGAGGATGTCCAGGCCGACATGGCCCTGGGCGAGGATGAGTACCTGATCACGCGCACCGACATCGAGGGGCGGATGGTCTATGTCAATGCGGCCTTCGTCAGGCGCAGCGGCTACGCCGCTGATGAGTTGCTGGGGCAGCCGGCCAGCATGATGTATGCGCCCGATATGCCGCCCGAACTGGGTGTGGACCTGTGGCGCACGGTCAAGGCGCGCGGTGCGTGGACCGGGGTGATGCGTCATCGCGGCAAGGATGGCCGCTGCTTCTGGGCCAGGGCCACCATCACCCGCACCATGGTCGATGGTGCGCACGTCGGCCATACCACGGTGCGTACCCGGGCCGCCGATCATGAGGTGCGCCGGATGCGCGCCTTCACCGCCGCGCGTCGACGCGGCGCGGGACGCTGGTGGGAATTGCGGGAAGGGCGGCTGGGCTTGCGCGGCATTGGCCGCTTGCTGCGTATCAGCTTGACGCCCACGCTGGCCTGGCGCATGCGTTTTGCCCAAGGTCTCAATGCTGCGCTGCTGTTGGTGGCGCTGCTCTGGCTGACGGGTTCTGGTGCTGCGGCAGGGTGGCAGGCGGTGGTGGTCGTGCTGCTCTCGCTCTGGCAGGCGCTGGTGCTGGCGCTGGCGGCGCGCCGCGTGAGCCGGCCGGTGGAGGGGATGTTGAGGCATGCGCGCAGCATCGGCGCGGGCGACCTCACGCAGGTGGTGGCTCAGCAGGGCGGCAGCGATGACGAGGTCGCCCGCCTGGCGATGAGCATGGATGTGATGCAGAAGAGCCTGGCCAGCCTGGTGCGCGACTTGCGTGAAGGCGTGGCCACGGTGGGCGGGGCGGCAGCGGAAATTTCCGACGCCAACATGGACCTGGCGGCCCGCACCGAAGAGACCGCTGCCGCCGTCGAGCAAAGCGCCCATCGCATGGCCGAGCTGGACAGCGCCGTGCAGCGCAATGCCGCCAGCGCCGGCCAGGCGCACGGGCTGGCCACGGCGTCGGTGCAGGCCGCCGAAGCTGGCAGCGTGCTGGTGCGCCAGGTGATCGGCAGCATGGATGAGATCTCGCGCAGCGCCAGCGGCATTGCCGAGATTTCCTCGGTGATCGAGGGCATTGCCTTCCAGACCAACATCCTGGCGCTCAATGCCGCCGTCGAAGCGGCGCGCGCCGGTGCGCACGGACGCGGGTTTGCCGTGGTGGCCAGTGAAGTGCGCAGCCTGGCCCAGCGCAGCAGCGACGCGGTGCGCCAGATCAGTGAATTGCTGGCGCGCTCGGGCAGCGATGTGGCCAATGGCGTGAACCTGGCAGGCCAGGCTGGCGAGAGCCTGGAGCAGATTGTCGAGCTGGCGCGCAAGGTCGGCGTGACCGTCGGCGAGATCAGCGAGGCCTCGCGCCAGCAAGGCGGCGAGATCGCGCACATCAACCATGTCATCGGACAGATCGATGACGCCGTGCGCCAGAACGCTGCCATGGTCGAGCAGGCGGCTTCTGCCGCTGCGGCGCTGGCCGAGCAGAGCCAGCGGCTGGAGCAGTCGGTGGCGATGTTCCGTACACGTCAGTAGGCGCAGCAAGGATTTCCAGAAGAAGCCCGGCTGACCGGGACGGCAAGGCAGTGGCGGTACCTCCAACACATCAATCAAAGGGATGAAGAAACATGAAAAAGGCATGGGCAGTCGGCGTGGCAAGTCTGTTGTGCGCGGGTGGCGCGCTGGCGCAATCCAACGTCACCCTCTATGGCGTGATCGATACCTACATGGGTTACACCAATGCGACCGGCAAAGGCTCGGTGGCGTCGCTGGACAGTGGCGGCTACCAGGCCAGTCGGGTGGGTTTCAAGGGCAGCGAAGACCTGGGCGGCGGACTGCGCGCCAACTTCCAGATGGAAAATGGCTTTGCTTCCGATAGCGGGGCCATGCACGATAGCACCCGTCTGTTCAATCGCCAGTCCTGGGTCGGCCTGGGCAACGAGCTGGGCGAGCTGCGCCTGGGACGGCAGAATTCGCCGGGCTTCCTGATGATCGCGCGCCTGGACGCCTTTGCGGGCGCGACCTATGCGTCCTTCCTCAACAACGTCTCGGCCTACACGCCGCGCTACGACAACGTGATCGGCTACCTCTCGCCGGTGATGCGCGGTTTCAGGGTGCAGGCCTACTATGGGCTGGGTGAGCAGACCGCGCCGCGCAACGGCCTGTCCACCGCCATGCTGGCGGGGGAGTACGAGAGCGGCCCGCTCTACCTGGGCGTGAGCAGCTCGGCCCAGAACAGCGCCAATGACAACATCACCATCCGCTCCACCTTTGCCGGCGGCGCCTATGATTACGGCAGTGGCAAGGTCTTCCTCGGCTATTACCGGGGCAACAACCTGGGTGCGGCGGCCAGTGCCAATACGCCCGGTTCGTACTACAGTGCCTATTCGCTGTCGGCCAACTATCGCCTGACTGGCCAGGCCACGCTCGGCGCCGGCTATGGCTGGGCCAAGGACAGCACGGGTGCGGGCCGCAATGCGCGCCAGTTCAGCCTGATCGGCACCTATGACCTGTCGCGCCGGACCATGCTCTACGCCACCTATGCTCACCTGGCCAACAACAATGGCGCGAGCTTCTCGCTGGCGGGTGCTGCGCCGATCACCAAGAATGTGCCGGTTTCGGGCGGCACGGTCAATGGGGTTCAGGTGGGTATCCGCCATCTGTTCTGAGTTTGTGATGTTCTGAAGTTCTGAGGTTCTGGAGAGGAGTCAAGCAATGGACAGTATCGACCTCGATGTACTCAAGCGCAGTCAGCAGTGGCTTGAGGCTGGCCGTGGCGTGTTGCTGGCCACGGTGGTGCGCACCTGGGGTTCGGCGCCGCGGCCGGTCGGGGCGATGCTGGCCTTGCGTGACGATGGTGCGCTGGTGGGTTCGGTCTCGGGCGGTTGCATCGAGGATGATCTCATCGCCAGCGTGCAGCGCGATGGCATCGTGCCGCAGCCGCCGGGGCGGCTGGTCTATGGCGTCGATGCCGACCAGGCGCATCGCTTCGGCCTGCCCTGTGGCGGCACCCTGGAGCTGGTGACCGAACCCTTGTCGGCGCAGAGCCGCATCGGCGAGTTGCTGTCCATGCTGGCCGAAGGTCGGCTGGTGCGGCGGCGGCTTTGCCTGCGCAGCGGCGCGGTGAGCCTGGAGCCGGCGCCTTCAGGCAGCATCCTGCAGGTGGATGCGCATGCACTGGTGACGGTGCATGGTCCGCGCTATCGCCTGCTGGTCATCGGTGCGGGAGAGCTGTCGCGCATCCTCTGTGCGATGGCGCTGGCGCTGGATTTCCAGGTGACGGTCTGTGATCCGCGCAGCGAGTACCTCGATCAGTGGGATCTGGCGGGCGTGGAACTGGTGCGCAGCATGCCCGACGACACCGTGGATGCGATGCAGCCCGATGCGTGTTCGGCTGTGCTGGCCTTGACGCACGATCCCAAGCTTGATGACCTGGCGCTGATGCAGGCGCTCAAGACGCCGGCCTTCTATGTCGGTGCGCTCGGTTCGCGCGCCAACAACCATGCGCGACGCGAACGGCTGCGGCTGTTCGACCTCACTGCTGCGCAGCTGCAGGCGCTGCGCGGACCGGTGGGGATCTTCATCGGCAGCAAGACGCCCGCCGAGATCGCCATTTCTGTCATGGCCGAGATCGTGGCCGTGCGTAATGGCGTGTTGCTGCCACGCGTGTGGGGTGTTGAAGAGGCCAAGTCGCTGCGTGGCGCGCCTGCTGCTGAGTCTTCGGGGAATGCGTGCAGATTGCGTCATGGTTAGTGATGGCGAGCCTGGCGCAACCTTTGTCCGGATTATTCCTGTAAACAATGATGTGTACGCTTTAAATTGCGCTGTGCGGGATCTTGCTTTGCGGATTCCGTGCGCTCCCCGCATAGTCGCACCAGTATGGGGTTTGTATGCCTATTAATGGGCATAAACTGCACTGCAATGCAGCAAGAAAAATCTCTTCGATAAACATCTATTCTTTTAAAAATAGAGTGTGTACACTGTATTTAATTCGACGTGTACCGGATTTCTCGTCGTAGGTTTTTCCCCATTTCGCAAGGAGATCAGTGTGTCCAATTCCCCTCGTATCGCCGTCGTCGGCGCTGGCTTGGGTGGTGCGGCAACCGCCGCGCTGCTGTTGCAGGAAGGTTTCAATGTGCGCGTCTATGAGCAGGCGCCCGGTTTCTCGCGCCTGGGTGCGGGCATCCACGTTGGGCCCAACGTCATGAAGGTACTGCGCCGCATTGGCATCGAGGATGAGATGAACCGCCAGGGTTCCCGTCCCGATTTCTGGTACAGCCGTCACTGGCAGACTGGCGACGTGCTGGCGCAGATTCCGCTGGGTGATTACGCGCTCAAGCACTATGGCGCGTCCTACCTCACGGTGCACCGGGGCGACTTCCACGAGCTGCTGATCAAGGCGCTGCCCAGCGAGCGCCTGAGCTTCGGCAAGTGCCTCACCAAGGTGGAGGACCGTGGCGATGTGGTGATCCTCAGCTTTGCCGATGGCACCATCGAAGAAGCCGATATCGTCATCGGCGCCGATGGCGTGAACTCGCGCATCCGCGAAGAACTGCTGGGGGTGGAGCCGCCCAAGTACGCCGGCTACCTGGCGCACCGCGCAGTCTTCCCCACGCCCGAACTCAAGGCCGGCATGCTGCCCTTCGATGCCTGCGTGAAGTGGTGGAGCGATGACCGTCACATGATGGTCTACTTCGTCACCAGCAAGGCCAACGAGCTTTACTACGTGACCGGCGTGCCGGTGGAGAAGTGGGATCTGAACGACCGCTGGCTGCCCTCGAGCAAGGAAGAAATGCGCGAGACCTTCCACGGCTGGCACCCGACGGTGCAGGCGCTGGTGGACGCGACCGTGGAAGTGACCAAGTGGTCCCTGCTGGAACGCGATCCGCTGCCGCTGTGGAGCCGTGGCCGTCTGGTGCTGCTGGGCGACGCCTGCCACCCGATGAAGCCGCACATGGCCCAGGGCGCCGCCATGGCCATCGAGGATGGCGCCATGCTGGCGCGCTGCTTCAAGGAAGTGGGCGTGAGCCACTATGCCGATGCCTTCGCGCTCTACGAAGCCAATCGCGCCGCCCGCGCCAGCAAGGTGCAGCGCATCTCGCATGACAATACCTGGCTGCGCACCAATGAAGATCCGTCCTGGTGCTTTGGCTACGACGTCTTCACCGAGCCGCTGGTCGCGCCCAGCAAGGCTGCCGCCTGAGCGCGCTTGGTTGATTGACCGCCGGGCCCGCTTCGAGGGAAAGCGAGGAAGGCCCGGCTCTTGCATCGTGTCGCCGGTCACCACCGGTACGGTAGCCAGGATGCCTGGCGCCGTTTTGAACATTTGAGGAGAGTTGCATGTCCACGCTACCCGCGTCAGTGGAACAGGGGCTACAGGCCGCCGGGGTCGGGAAGTTCCAGTATCGCTTGTTCGTCATCTTCGGTCTGGTCTGGCTGGCCGATGCGATGCAGGTCCTGTCCATCGGCTTCTCGGCGCCGACCATCGCCAAGACCTTCGGCCTGACCGTGCCGCAGGCGCTGCAGAGCGGCACGATGTTCTTTGTCGGCATGCTGCTGGGTGCCTTCGTCTTTGGCCGCCTGGCCGACCGCATCGGCCGCCGTCCGGTGCTCATGGGGGCGGTGGTGATCGATGCCTGCTTCGGCGTGGCCTCGGCCTTCGCGCCCGATTTCACCTGGCTCTTGGCCTTGCGCCTGCTGACCGGTATCGGCGTGGGCGGCACGCTGCCGGTGGACTACACCATGATGGCCGAGTTCCTGCCCAGTGCGCGACGCGGGCGCTGGCTGGTGATGCTGGAATCGTTCTGGGCCATCGGCACGATCTGCCTGGCCGTGCTGGCGCTGGTGGCGGTGAGCTGGGGCAATGACGCCTGGCGCGTGATCTTCTTCGTCACCGGCCTGCCGGCCCTGGTGGGCGTGGTGTTGCGCTTCTATGTGCCGGAGTCGCCGATGTATCTCAACCGCAGCGGCAAGTCCGACGCCGCACGCCAGGTGCTGGAGCGGGTGGCCAAGGTCAATGGCAGCAGCACGCCGATCCCGCCGCTGCAACCCGAGGTGGTGGAGCGCAAGCCCATGAGCGCGCTGTTCTCGGCTGCCCTGCGCCGCCGCAGCCTGTCGCTGTACCTGGCCTGGGGCTTGATCTCGATTGCCTACTATGGCGTGTTCGTCTATCTGCCGGTCAAGCTGGGTTCGGAAGGCTTCGGTTTCATGCGTGGGCAGATCTTCCTGATCTTCCTGGCGCTGGTGCAGTTGCCCGGTTATGCGCTGTCGGCCTATGGGGTGGAGCGCTGGGGCCGCAAACCCACGCTGGTGGGCTTCCTGGTGCTCTCGGCGGTGGGCTGCATGCTCTACAGCCTGGGCAAGGACCCCATGCTGGTGGTTGGTTCCACGCTGTTGTTGAGTTTTTCCCTGCTGGGTACCTGGGCCGCGCTGTACGCCTTCACGCCCGAGGTCTATCCTACCGACCTGCGCGCCAGCGGCATGGGCACGGCCGGCGCGGTGGCCCGCTTCGGCGGCTTGTTCGCCCCGGCCATCGTGGCGCCCGTCATGGCCAGCCATTTCACGCTGGCGCTGGCGATGCTGTCGGCCTTCCTGGTGGCAGGCGCCGTGGCCATTCTTTGCGTGGATGTGGAGTCGCGCAATCGTGCGCTGGAGTAGTTGAGACTGCGCGCCAGTGCGCTGGCCGGTTCAAGGGGAGCCACCGCATGCGGTGGCTTTTTTGTTGCTGCGGTGACGGGCCACGGCAGTTCATTAAGTTCTTTTGAGAGGCGCCAGGAAAATTCCGCCGGCTGGAATCTGTCATCTCTGAGATTGCGCTATCTCCCGCACCCGGCGCAGATCCTCTGCCGTATCCACATCGGCAAAGATGCCCTCATCCGTCACCTCCAGCTCCGTCACCGGATGTGTCTTCAGCAAGGCGCGTGCGCCCTGGTCGCCCTGCAAGGCCAGCAGTGCGTCCAGGTGAGCGCGTCCGAATCCGACCGGGTGGCCGCGCCGGCCCTGCATGACCGGGGCCACGATGGGTGCGCCGGCGGCCAGCGCGTCGCGCAGCAGGCAGAGGGTGGACACCTGCACGCACGGCATGTCGGCCAGCGCTACCAGCCAGCCCGAGGCCTGTGCGCTGTGCTGCACGCCGCATCGCAAGGACGCGCTCATTTCCCGCGCTGACGCTGGCGCGGGCATGCAGATCGCGCAGCCTTGCGCGCGCAGGGCCTCAGCCAGCGCGCCCGGTCCGGGCACCACGGCCAGCACCGGCATCACCTCCAGCAGCGCGGCGGCGGCCGCGGTGGCGACCATGCCGGAATGTCCGTCGTGATGCGGAAAGGCTTGCAGCAGCTTCTCTTCATGCGCATTGAAGCGGCTGCCGCGGCCGGCTGCCAGGAGCAGGGCGATGGGTGGAGAGGATGGGGCGGTCATGTGGCGTGGGTGCAAAGAAGGCAGGCGGGAAGGCGCTATTGTGCCCAAGTTCGCCCAGCGCCGCTTTCCTGGTCGGGGTGCTCTGGGGTGCGCTAGAGTGGCTTCCCGGTTGCGCCGGGGCCGTTTGCCAACAGATATTTATGTTTTTTATTTCATAACATTTTCCTCCCCTTGTGTTCTGCACGCCACGCTGCACGCTGCTTTACCGCCATGCCTTGCTTTTTCGGCATGGGACATTTCTTAATTTTGATATAGTCGGCAACGTAACGCACTTCTAGAATCGATTGCGTAACAGCAACGCAGGCACCAGTCTTGCTAGATCGGCTTGGGGGGCAAGCCGGCTGGGACGGAAGCAGGATGGGGTCCGTCCCCCGGGGATGCCGAGAATAACGCGGTAGCGATGGAAAGAATCAATGATCAAGAACATACGTATCGGCTCGCGCCTGGGGGCGGGCTTTGCGGTAGTGCTGGTGTTTTCGATGGTGGTGGCGGCTGTGGGGATCTGGCGGCTCAAGACCGTGGCGGCGCAGACCCAGCAGATGATGGACGTGCCGCTCAAGACCGAACGCCTGGTCTCGCAGTGGAACACGCTGCTGTTGATCGCCATCCAGCGCACCACCACCGTGGTCAAGAGCCACGATCCTGAACTGGAAGCCTTCCTCGGCAAGGAGGCCGCCGCCTCCAGCAAGGAATCGGCCCAGACCCTCAAGGATGTGGAGCAACTGCTGGCCAGCGAGGAAGAAAAGAAGATGTTTGCGGCCATCAATGTGGCGCGCAAACAGTTCCTGACCATTCGCGACCAGATCTACGCGGCCAAGAAGCAGGGCGATGCGGCCCAGGTCGAGGAGCTCTACCAGAAGCAATACGTGGGCATCGCCAAGTCCACCCAGGACGCCATGCGCGCCCTGCTGGACTTCGAGCGCGCCCGCATCGATCAGATTTCCGCCCAGATCCAGCAGGATGCGACGTCCAGCCAGTACCAGATCATGCTACTGGAAGTGGTGATCCTGCTGTGCGGCATTGCGTTTGCGGTCCTGCTCACGCGCAGCATCACCCGGCCCGTGCATGCGGCGCTGGCCATTTCCCAGCGCGTCGCCGCAGGCGACCTGACCTCGCGCGCCCAGGCGGTGGGACGCGACGAGCTGGGCCAGCTGGTGGCGTCGCTGCAAGGCATGAGCGAGCGCCTGCATGGCGTGGTCTCGACCGTGCGCCATGGCGCCGACAGCATTGCCATGGCTTCCGGCGAGATCGCCAATGGCAACCTGGACCTCTCGGCCCGTACCGAAGAACAGGCCGGCGCGCTGGAACAGACGGCGGCGTCCATCGAAGAACTGACTTCCAGCGTACGCACCAATTCCGACAATGCGCACCAGGCCAATGAACTGGTCAGCACCGCCGCGTCGGTGGCCGGCCAGGGCGGTGCGGTGATGGATCAGTTGATCTCCACCATGGCCACCATCAATGATTCCTCGCGCAAGATCGTCGACATCATCGGGGTGATCGATGGCATCGCCTTCCAGACCAATATCCTGGCCCTGAACGCGGCCGTCGAAGCAGCTCGCGCCGGCGAGCAGGGGCGTGGCTTTGCGGTGGTGGCTTCCGAAGTGCGGGCGCTGGCCCAGCGTTCGGCGGCGGCGGCCAAGGAAATCAAGCAGCTCATCGACGATTCGGTAGGCAAGGTCAGCGCCGGCAGCACGCTGGTGGAGCAGGCCGGCAAGACCATGCAGGAAGTGGTGGGCAGCGTGCAGGGTGCGCATACGCTGGTGGGCGAGATCAGCACCGCCAGCCGCCAGCAGGCCGAAGGCATCCACCAGGTCAACCAGGCAGTGGGACAGATGGATGGCGTGACCCAGCAGAACGCCGCGCTGGTGGAGCAAGCCGCGGCGGCCGCCAAGTCGCTGGAAGACCAGGCTGCGCAATTGAAGCGGGCAGTGGCCTTCTTCTCACTGCAGGCAGCGTAAAGCAGCCGCCGGCCCATCCGGGCCGGCGCCATGCGCTTCGGCGGGCTCAGGCTGCCTTGGGCAGCTAGGCAGCTAGGCAGCTAGGCAGCTTTAGGCAGCCGCAGGAAGTCGGTGCCGAAATCCATCAGCACGTCACGCACCAGCGTGGCCGTGCTCTGGCAGCCCAGCTTGTCCTTCACGCTGGCGCGATGCACATCCACCGTCTTGACGCTGATATTAAGCTCGCGGGCGATGAGCTTGCTGGACTGGCCCATGATGACCTTTTCCAGGATCTCGCGTTCACGCGCGGTCAGCGTCTTGAGGCGCGCCTTGAGCTGCTGGCGACGCGTGCGGGCCTGCATGTTGCCGGCCACGTGCTTGAGCGTCATCTGGATGCGCTCCAGCATCTGCTGGGAGTTGTAGGGTTTTTCCAGGAAGTCGACCGCGCCATTGTGCAGCGCGCGCACCGACATCGGGATGTCGCCGTGTCCGGATACGAAGATCACGGGAATGTCGGCGCCGATCTCCTTCAAGCGATCCTGCAGCTGGAAGCCGCTGATCTCGGGCATGCGCACATCCAGGATCAGGCAGGACAGGCTGTTGGCGTCGTAGGCCTTGAGAAAGGCTTCCGGTCCTTCGAAGCATTCGGTGCGGATGTTGACCGAGCTCAGCAGCCAGGCCAGCGACGTGCGCACGGCTTCGTCATCATCAACGATGTAGACCACCGGCGGGTTGGTTTCCATCATTACTCCTCGTCTCGTCAAAATGGAGCCGGTGTGCACCGGCGCTATTTCCGACCCTCTCGATTTCTTGATGGTCCGGTCGGCACAAATCAAAACACCACGTCTTGATCTATGCAAAAAACAGGCCTGAAATTCTTGGGATCAGCGACACTGTAACACTGTCATCAGGGGTGTGATCTAGGTATTTTTACCTAGGTGCGCTGCCGCAATCCCCGGTGGGGCGGGCATGTGGCACGCATTGTCTGCACCATGGGCATGCCTTAACCTGCTGTTATCGAGCGCCGTGCATCATCGGCGTGCAAACCAGGGAGTCCCTATGAGCGCCAACGCAGTGCAGACCGCCACCGTCCATCCATCCACCTCCGCTGCCAGCGCGGCCCGTCCGGCGCTGGCGCCGGAGCAACTGGAATTCCGTCATGCCATGGCGCACCTGCCGGCGGCGGTGTCCATCATCACCACCAATGGCGAGGGCGGCCGCTGCGGCATCACCGCCAGTGCGGTCTGTTCGGTCACCGATACGCCGCCCACCATCCTGGTCTGCATCAACCGCAGCAGCGCCATGCATGATGTCTTCAGGAAGAATGGGCGGCTGTGCGTGAACGTGCTCTCGGACGAACTGGAGCAACTGGCCATGCATTTCTCCGGTGCAACCAAGGTACCCATGGAGGAACGCTTTGCCTGGGACATCTGGGAGCAGCCGGGGGAACTGGATCAGCCGGTGCTGGCTGATGCACTGGTGAAATTGCAGGGGCGTATCCGCGAGTTCAAGGAAGTGGGCACCCACTCCGTCATGTTCGTCGAGCTGGCCGAGGTCAAGGTCAATGAGAAGAAGGATAGCCTCATCTACTTCAACCGGTTGTTCCACAAGGTCAAGCGCACGGCGCTGTAAATCTTTTAGCAAGGATACAAAGATGAATGCCGTTCAGCGTAATGCTGAACGGCATTCATGCTTTTGCGGGCCTCTGTTTGGATTATAAAAATGCCGTTCGGACTGAGTAGCCGCGCAGCGGCGTATCGAAGACGCACCACGGTCGCAACCAGCGCTGCGCCTTCGATACGGCCCTGCGGGCCTACTCAGTCCGAACGGTTGATGGGACCTCAGAGATCCAGCACCAGCATCCCCGACCTGGCCCGCGAGACGCAAGTGCAGATCTGGTCATTGGCCGCCTTCTCCTTCTTGGACAGGCAATTGTCGCGATGATCCGGCTCGCCCTCCAGCAGTGGCACCACGCAGGTGCCGCAAATGCCCTCGCGGCAAGAGGTATCGATGACGATGCCCTCGCGCGCCAGGATATCGACGATGGGAATGCCGACCGGAATCTGCACCACCTTGCCCGAACTGGCCAGCTTGACCTCGAAGGCGCCATCACCGCCCGCAGCAGCCGGGGCCGCAGGCGCGGCCTGGAAGTGCTCCAGGTGGATGGCCTCTTCGCTGCGGGTGGCGGATGCGCACTTGACCACGGCGTCCATGAAGGGCGCAGGGCCGCAGGTATAGACGTGGGCTTCTTTGCTGCCGGCTTGCAGGCAGGCGGTGAGGTAATGCTCCATCTGCGCAGGCATGACCGCATAGTGGAAGCGCACATGCGCGGCAAAGGGCGCATTCTCCAGCAGGTCGGCAAAGGCCGCATGCTCGCGCGCGCGCACGAAGTAGTGCAGCGTGAAGCGCTTCTCTTCGGCCCACAGGCGATAGGCCATCGCCAGCAGGGGCGTAACGCCAATGCCAGCACCAAAGAGCAGATGCTCCGGGGCGCTGGCGTCGAGCGCGAAGAGGTTGCGCGGCGTGCCCACTTCCAGCTCCATGCCCGCCTTGACCGCATCGTGCAGCGCCGCCGAGCCGCCGCGCGAGGCGCTCTCGCGCTTGACGGCGATGGTATAGCCGCAACGGTCTTCCAGCGGTCCGCACAGCGAGTATTGGCGCATGATCCCGGTCGGCCCGGTGACGTCGATGTGCGCGCCCGGCTCGTAGGCCGGCAACGGTGCGCCATCGGCGCGCACCAGGCGGAAGGAACGGATGTCGCCGGTTTCGTCGGTGAGGGTGTCTACGATCAGTTTCATGAGGCCAATACTCGTCGGTTCGATGTCGGATTGCGGTGCGGCAGTTCAGAGCAGGAAGCCCAGGGCGTTGAGGCTGTCCATGGAGTTGATCAGGCGGATCACCTTCTGCTCGATCTTCGGACCCTGGGGCGTGAAGCGCAGGCGGTGCGTGACATTGGCTACGAACATCGTGTGCTGCTGGCGCTTGTAGCCCACCAGCACCTGGGCCGAACTGATTTCCACCAGGTCTTCCGACAGGTGCACCGGCACGAAGCGCGAGACCGTGCGCACGGTGGCCGCCGCATCCACCGCCGACATCGCATGCCCCGAGGTCAGGCGCTCGATGCGGATCTTGCGCATGTGGGCATTGTCGTAGGCATAGTTCAGGGTGGCGGCGTAATCGGTGGTCTCGGGATCGATGGGCACGACGTAGTAGCCATCGTCGGTCCACAGGTCTTGCCAGGCGGCGTAGTCCTTGCGGTCCAGCAGTTCGGCTTCCTTCCAGATGAAGGCGATGGCGCGCGCCATCGGCGCGGGGATTCCTTGCAGGGTGTCTTGTTGGCTCATGGTGATCACTTCTCCATCATCTTTTTCCACATGGCATAGGCTTCGCGCATGCCGGTTTCATCGGTCGAGTGCGACACCTTGTCGCCGTTGTCGTCAACCCATTCACGGTTCAGTCCGCGGTTGACCAGGATGGGCGCATCGCGGCCGGCGTGGGAGCCGGCCTGCACGCGTTCCCAGGCTTCGGCGTCATCGGGGCTGCCAAAGCCGAACGGCCCCTGGAAGTGTTCATGGATGCGCAGGCGTTCGCGGTTGGCGATCTCGGGGCCGCCATCCATGCCCAGGGCGACGTGGCGGATCTGGGTCTCGCCCACCGACACCGGATGCAGCACCCGGAAGAAGGACATCGACATGGCTACGTTAGGGAACAGGTTCAGGTTGAAGCCCGCGCCATGCAGCGAACGCACGATGCGGCGCACCTGTTCGGGCGGCATGGTCTTGGACAGTTCTTCGGTCACATGGGCAAAGCGTTCCTGCAATTGCTCGCTGCCGTCATCCACATCCAGGTCCACGTGCTCGGGCACCATGATCATGACGCTGTGGCCATTGCCCAGCGAGCGGGTGATGGATTGATCATCGGTCATGAAGGAGAGCATCTCGGAGGTCTCTTCATCCACCGAGGACAGGAAGGTCTTGTGCACCACCGGGAAGTGATAGCCATCGGTGGTGTTTTCCAGCTGGATCTTCCAGTTGCCCTTGAAGCTGAATTTGTGCTCGCCCTGCACCTTGATGGGGAAGCCCGCACCCTGCTTCATGAACAGGTCGATCCACTTCTTGGCGTGGCCGAGGAAGTCCGACAGCGGTTCGATCTCCTGGTTGAAGGAGGCGAAGATCATGCCGTGGTAGCTTTCGCAGCGCAGGCTTTGCAGCGGCAGGTCGGCCTTCTCGATCACATCTTCATAGCCTTCCGGATAGGGCAGGCCGCGCAGCTTGCCATCCAGGCCATAGGACCAGCTGTGGTAGGGGCAGGTGAAACCGGTGGCGTTGCCCTTGTGCTTTTCGCAGACGGTGGCGCCGCGATGGCGGCAACGGTTTTCCAGCACGTTGATCTTGCCGCTCTTGTCGCGCACCACGATGACCGGCTGGCGCCCGATCTGGGCGGTCTTGAAGTCGCCGGGATTCTTGATCTCGCTTTCATGGGCGACCCAGATCCAGGTCTTGTAGAAGATCTTGTCCATCTCCGCTTCGAAGAGGGCCGGATCGGTGTAGAGCGAAGGGTCCACCACCGCATCCTGGACCAGGTCGGCATAGGATGAATCGGTCTTGCGCGGGTGGAAGCGTAGCGGTGCGTTCATGGCTTTCTCCAATGGCTTGCTGTCGTTGTCGGTGTTGATCTTGTGGCGAGCTTGTTACGTTCTTCTTACGTGCTTGTTACGTCAGGGAAGGCGCTTGAGCACCTGTTCCAGATGCAGGCCCAGCGCGCAGAGGCGTTCATCCTCACCCTTGCGGCCGACCAGTTGCAGGCCAGCCTTGAGCGGGCTGCCGGCGATGGACACCGGAATGCTCAGCGCCGGGTGGCCGGACAGGTTGAAGGGGCGCACCAGCGAGGACAGCATCAGCACCGAGGCACCTTGGCGGATCGCCTCCAGCGTCGGCGGCAGCGACGGCAGGGTCGGCAGCAGTAGGGCGTCGGCATCGGCCAGGGCGGCATCGATCTCTGCGCTGAAGGCCGTGCGCACGCCTTCGGCGTGGGCGACTGCCTCGTCGCTGGTGCTGGCTGCGGCCGACAGGCGTTTCTCGATATCGGCGCCCAGCTTGCCCAGGCCCAGCAGGTGACCGAAGGCGTCGTGGGTCTCGCGATTGATGAGGGTCATCCCGGCTTCGAAGGCGGCCTGCATGTGCTGCGGCGTCCAGCGCGAACCTTCCCAGCCGCTGGCGGCAAAGGCGGCGGCCACGGCCTCGGCGATCTCGACGTCGGCCTGCACCGTGACCAGCTTCACACGCGCATGGGCGGCGGGCGTGCTGGCGGCGGCGCGGTCAAAGCCCGGCGTGATGCTGGCCATGGCGCTGATGATGAGGTCCATGCTGCGCGCGAACGGTCCCAGGCAGTCCAGGCTGCTGACCGCTGGATAGGCACCGGCGCGGCTGACGCGCCCGAAGGTGGGCTTCAAGCCGATCACGCCGCAACAGGCAGCAGGCAGGCGGATCGAACCGCCGGTATCGCTGCCGATGGACACATCCACCAGGCCCGCGCCGACCGCCGAGGCCGAGCCGCTGGAGGAGCCGCCGGTCATGCGCGTGGGATCTTGCGGATTGACGGCAGTGCCGTTCCAGTCATTGATGCCGGTCATGCCATAGGCCAGTTCGTGCATGTTGGCGCGGGCGGTGATCTGCCAGCCGGCCTCGAGCAGCGCGGCGACCACGTCGGCATGGGCGCTGGCCGGCGGCGCATCGGCCAGTGCGGCGCTGCCGCCGCAGGTGGGCTGGCCGGCGATGTCGATGCAATCCTTGATGGCCACCGTGGGGCCGCTGCCGCCCAGGTGAAAGCGCGAGAGCAGGGCGTTGCCGGTGCCGGGGACGGTGCGCGGGACGGTGGCGTTCATCCTGCCACTCCCAGGCAAGCGATGCGCGCCTGCTGCTGCAGGGCGGCGATGGCGGCGCGGCCGCTGCGCTTGCGCAGCGGGGTGGGCTGGCGCGGGGAAGAACTGGGCTGAGGTGTCATGGCGCATCCATCTAAAAGTTGCCGTGCAGGCCGAAAATCCACGTCCGGCGTGGGATGCAGGCGGTTTCCCTGGCTGATGTGAAGCATTTTAAAAGTCGCCTTAAAATAGATCAAATTGATGTAAAATATTTTTCTCATAAGCGGCATGGATAGTAATGGCCGCTTTCCCTTATCGGGCTCAGGCCCCGTGCGACCCCAGCGACCCCATCCGGAGACTGCAATGGCGACCTTCAACAACATGGACCTGAACCTGCTGCGCGTCTTCCAGGCCATTGCCGACGAACGCAGCCTGACGCTGGCGGGCAACCGCCTGCACCTGTCGCAGCCGGCGGTGAGCTATGCGCTGGGGCGCTTGCGGCAGATCTTCGACGACCCGCTGTTCATCCGTACCAAGGAGGGCATGCAGCCCACGCCGGCCGCGCTGGAACTGGCCAAGCCCATCAACCGGGCCTTGCAGGCCGTGCAGGATGCGCTGCGCTATACCGAGCGCTTCGATCCGGCCCAGAGCACGCGGGTGTTTCGCGCCTCGATGACGGATGTGGCCGAGATGATGTTCCTGCCGGACCTGTGCGAAATCCTGACGGCCCAGGCGCCGGACGTGCGTCTGCAGGTCGAGCAGGTGCCGCCGGCCCATCTGGAAGAAGCGCTGCGCACGGGGCAGCTCGACTTTGCCTTCGGCAATCTGCCGGCCCTGAAGCCGGTCACCTGTCACGAACTGCTGTTCCGCGAAACCTATGTCTGCCTGATGCGCCAGCGCGATGGCTTGCCGCAGCGCGCCCGGCTGGAGCTCGATGAATTCCTGGCGATGTCGCATGTGCTGGTGGAGTCGGCCGAGAGCAGCCACCACCAGGTCGAGAATTCCTTCCAGAAGCTGGGCGTGCAGCGCCGCATCAGCCTTTCCATTCCGCACTTCACGGTGCTGCCGCGCATCCTCGGCAAGTCCGACCTGGTGGCCACCGTGCCGGCGCGCATCGCCCGGCTCTTCCATAGCGAACATCCGGGGGTGTTCGTCTCCTACCAGTTGCCGGTCAATATTCCCGTGGTCGAGGTCACGCTGCACTGGCACCAGTCCTTCGATCATGACGCCGGCAACAGCTGGTTGCGCCAGATCGTCATCGACCTGCTGCAGCAATACGGCCGCAGCAGCTGAGGCCGCCGCAGTCATCGTCACGGCCAACGGCCCGCGCTGCTGCGGGCCGTTGGTGCTGCGCTCTGTTGCAGCAGCAGCGTCAGAAGCGATGACGCATGCCCAGGCGCAGCGCGGTCTGGTTGCCGGTGGCGGACTGGATGCCGCCGCCGAAGACCGGATAGGCGTTGTAGCCCTTGTCGCGGTCATAGACCGCGCCCACGTAGAGGTCGGTGCGCTTGGAGATCTTGTAGTCCACCGTGGCCACCAGCGCCTGGGCATTGCCCACGCCCTGGTTGCGCTTCTGGAACTGGTAGGCGGCGGCCAGATCCCACAGCGGTGTCAACGCATAGACCGTACCCAGTTCATAGGTGGTGGCCTTGGCGCTGGTATTGGTGTTCTTGACCTGGGTGATCACGCCGAAGGGCGTGAAGGCGCCGATCTGGTAGCGCGCGCCGCCGCCATAGATGCGGGTGGAGAAGCTGCCGGTGCTGTCCTTGATGTCGGTGTAGGCCAGCGCGCCGCTGAAGGGTCCGTTGTCGTACTGCCCAGTGGCGCTGACGGTGCGGCCGGCATTGTTGTTGCCAGCGGTCTCGCCCAGGCCGACCATCGCGCCGAAGCTGAAGCCGCCGAACTTGGCGCTGTTGTACTTGATCGAGTTGTTGGTGCGATCCCCCGCATAGATGTGGTTGTTCAGCGCCGTGCCGTGCGCCGCGTCGGCATGCAGGCCCCAGCCGAAGGAACCGGCCGGCGACAATGCACCCATGGCGTACTGGCCGCCGATGTTGGCCATGAAGTCGTACTGGCGGCCCACGCTGAGTGAACCCCATTGCGTGCTGCCCAGGCCAACGAAGGATTGGCGGCCGAACAGGAGCCCGCCCTGGCCCAGGCTGCCGTCATCGGCGCCGAAGCCGGTTTCCAGCGTGAAGAAGGCATTCATGCCGCCGCCCAGGTCTTCGGTCCCCTTGAAGCCGATGCGGCTGCCCTGAGCGATGCCGCTATCCATGCGCAGCAGGCTGGCGCCACCGCCGCCGCTCTTGGGCGCGCTGGAATAGTAGGTCAGGCCGAGGTCGATCAGGCCGTAGAGGGTAACGCTGCTCTGGGCATGCGCCGTCGTCGCGCCGCCCGCGAGCATCGCGGCGACCAGTAGTGTCTTCTTCATGTAGCAAGCTCTCCCTGTGTGCTGTATGGCTGGCGGCGCTGCGAAGCAGGCCGCTGGCTGTGATACGCGGTCTTGCCGGACTGCGTGGCGGACATGACGGTGGGGTGTCATGTGCAGGCATCATAGGAAGCGCATTTGCGTCAGATCAAATTGATACAGCGGATAGCGGCAATAAGCCTGGTTCATGCGCGCGCCAGGCAGGGGCCGTTTTCTCTGCTCCGGTGCATCAAGGTACGCGCAGGCAATGAATTCATGCGCGCAGGCACCATGCAGGTGCGCATGATCACCAAGGCGGCGCGTGCGCGGCGGTGGGTAAAGAGCGGGTAAAGGATTCTTTAGTTGTGGCGCTGGACCAACGGTAGCGTGAAACAGAAGCGCGTGCCGCGCACTTGCGCCGGCTGCGCCCAGATATCGCCGCGATGACGCGCGATGATGTTCTTGCACAGCGCCAATCCGATACCGTTGCCGCTGACCTTGGACGAAAAGAAACCATCGAAGAGCCGCTCGCGATGACCGGCATCGATGCCGCGTCCTTCGTCGGCCACCGTCAGGAGCGCCTGCTGATCCTTGCGCGCAAGGCTGATGCAGACGCGCCGCTGGCTTTCCGGGAAGTGCGACATTTCCTCGATGGCGTTGAAGGCCAGGTTCAGGATTACCTGGCCGATCAGGACCTTCTCGCAGCTCACCACCAGCGCTTCTTCACTGGTTTGCACGTCCAGCTGGACCCGGCCTTCGGATGCGCGCATCTCGATGAACCAGCGCACCTCGGCCAGCACTTCATTGAGATCGATGAGGCCTTCGCTCTGCTCCAGCTTGACCACGTATTCGCGCACGCTCTTGATGATGGCGGCGGCATGGTCGACCTGGCGGTTGGCGCTCTCCAGTCCCCAGATGATCTGGCCGGCCTGCTCGCGCAGGGCTTCGCTGTGATTGAGGCGCAGCACCGAGCCTTCCAGGAAATTGCGGATCGCCGCCAGTGGTTGCGACAGCTCGTGCGCAATGGCGGTGGCCATCTCGCCCATGGCGTTGTGGCGCGCCAGGTATTCCAGCGCGGCCTGGTCGCGGCGGCGCGCTTCCTCGGCCTCGACCTGGTCGGTGATGTCGTTGAAGTGCAGCAGATGGCCCTTGAGGTCATTCTCGATCTCGATATAGCGGCACACCGCGTGGTGCCAGCGCACCAGTCCATCCTTGCGGGCGATGCGATAGCGCAGCGGGAAGCTGATCGCGTCCGGTAGCGCCAGCGTGAGCAGCTCCAGCAATTCCTCCTGCGAATCGGGCAGGCATTGCTCGACGAAATTCTTGGGTGGGTTCTGGCCGGGTCGTACACCCAAGAGCTTGCGCCCGGCATCGCTGAGATATTCGATGCCGCCATCGGGACGCAGCACCGCCACGCCTTCATCGGAGTCCTGCATGAATTCCTTGAGACGGCTTTCCAGCTTCTTCATCTCGCGCCGTATCTGTTCCTCGCGGGCGATATTGCGGAACTGCACCATGATGACATCGCGTTCGGTCAGCGGCACCAGGATGGCGATCGCCTCGGACAGGATCTCCTCGCCGTTCTTGGCGCGGTAGCACCATTCCACCATGTTGCTGCCATGCAGCGTGGCGTCGTGCAGCCACTTGCGGCCGATCTCGCGGCGATACTCGTGCGACTGCCGGCTCATGTCCGGCGCCTTCAGCGGCAGCAGCTCTTCCAGCGTAAAGCCCAGCACCTGGCAGGCCGAAGGATTGGCCCAGAGGATGGACTTGGTCTGGGCGTCATGCAGGATGATGCACATGGGCAGCGCATCCATCATGCGGCGGAAATCATCGAGGCCAAAACGGATGGGATCGTCCTCGGGGGCGGCGGTGTGTTCTGGCATGGGCGTCTCGTTGATCTGGCATGGCGTCTAGGGGATTTCTTTAGCGCACTCATCCTCATCCCCTAAAAAAGCTGCAGCGCTCCCGATTGAACCGGGATACGCCGCTCCCTACACTCGACTTCATTCTGATGCAAGCCACCTGGAGAATGCAATGTCCGTGATGGAAAAACCGGCCGCGCTGGCGGTCCGTGAAGAAGACGCCCTGGTTCCGCTGCTGGCCGAGATCCGCGCGCGCCGCGATGAGTTCGCTGCCCAGCGCTTCGTGCCCAAGGAGTTCATCGCGCAGTTGAAGAAGGCCGGCGTCTATCGCGCCGCCACCCCGCAATGCTTCGGCGGCAGCGGCATGTCGCCCATGGGCTTTCTGCAATTGATCGAAAGGATTTCCGAAGCCGACGCCTCCGTGGGCTGGGTCGCCAGTTTCGGTTCGGCCTCGGTCTACCTGGCCGCGCTGCCCAGGGAAACCCAGGCCCAGCTCTACGCCAAGGGACCGGACCTGACCTTCGCCGGCGGTCTCTTCCCGATCCAGCCGGCCACCCAGGCCGAGGGCGGCTGGATCGTCGATGGCACCTGGAAGTTCGCCAGCGGCAGCAAAGGCGCTGACGTGCTCGGCGTGGGCATTGGCGCGGCCGTTCCCGGACAGGCCGGCTCCAAGCCGCGCACCGCCGTGCTGCCGCCGGAACAGGTCGAGATCATCGACAACTGGGAGGTCATGGGGCTCTTGGGCACCGGCAGTCACGACCTCAAGGTGTCACAGCAATTCGTCCCCGAGGAATGGACCTTCATCCGCGGTGGCGTGCCCACCATCGATGAGCCGCTGTACCGCTATCCCACCATCGCCTATGCGGCGCAGGTACTGGCGGTGGTCAACCTGGGCGTGGCGCGCGCGGCCATCGACGAGATCAACCAGATGTCGGGCGGACGCGTGGCCATCACGGGGGCGCCCAAGCTGGCCGACCGTTCCTACGTGCGCATCGAAGTGGCCAAGGCTGAAGCGAAGCTGCGCTCGGCGCGCGCCTTCCTCTATGACGCCACCGGCGAAGTATGGAATTCCATCCTCGCCGGCAATCCGGTCACGCCCGAGCAGGTCAGCCTGTTGCGCCTGACCGCCGTGGAAATCGCCAAGGTCGGCAATGAAGTCACCCAGGCCATGTTCGGTCTGGCCGGCACCACCGCGATCTACAGCAACCACCCGTTGCAGCGCTACCTGCGCGATGCCGCCGTGGTCAAGCAGCATGCCTTCCTGGGCGAGGGCATCTATGACGGCGCCGGTGCGGTCACGCTGGGCGTGCCACCGATGCCGGGCTTCCTGTAAGCCGCTGAGTCCTTTCTTCTTGCGTACCTTTACGTATTTACTGATTACCCAGTTATCACCCCGGAGCCTCCATGAGCCAAGTCCCCAGCAATGATAAAGAACCGCTGCGCGTCCTCTTCTGCGTGGGCGTCACGCAGAACTTCTTTGACCTGCCCGCCACCGAGACCGGTCCGGTGTGGCAGGCCTATGGCCAGATGATGACCGCCCTGGCCACCATGGAGGGCATCAAGGTGCTGGGCACCATGGACGATGACCGCCTGATGGTGGGCAAGTCCGACGATGCGCCGTGGACCTTCTACATCATGGCCGACGTGGCCGACCTCGACACGGTGGTGGCGGCCTGCAACCTGTTCCGCACCACCATGGTGGGCGAACACCGCCTGTGGAAGTACGGCAAGATCGAAGCCCGGGTGGGCCGCGCCCTGATCATCCAGGGCGCCTGATCATGGACAAGAAGATTGCGCTGGTCACCGGCGCGGCACGCGGCCTGGGGGAAAGCATCGCCCGCAAGATGCACGCAGCCGGCTACAAGGTGGCGCTGGCGGACATCGATCTCGAACAGGTCTCGGCGGTGGCCGCCAGCCTCGACGCCAGCGGCGCCACGGCCATGCCGCTGGCGCTGGACGTGCGTCGCAAGCCCGACTTCATCGCCGCCTGCGACGCCATCGAACTGCGCTGGGGCGGGGCGGCGGTGCTGGTCAACAATGCGGGGCGGTCACGCGTGGCGGCGTTGATGGAGATCACTCCCGAGGAGTGGGACGAGGTCACCGCCATCAACATGAAAGGCACGTTTCTTGCGTGCCAGGTGTTCGGCAAGCGCTTCGCCGATCGTGGTTACGGTCGCATCATCAATATCGCTTCATTGGCCGGCCAGAATGGCGGCACCGCCACCGGCGCGCACTATGCGGCCGCCAAGGGGGCGGTGCTGACGCTGACCAAGGTCTTTGCACGCGAACTGGCCGGTGCGGGCGTGACGGTCAATGCGATCTCGCCGGGGCCGCTGGATTTGCCCATCGTGCGCGAGATCGTCCCGGCCGACAAGCTGGCCGCGACCATCGCCACCATTCCGGTCAAGGCCCTGGGCGAACCGGACTTCATCGCTGACGCCGTGCTGCTGCTGGCCTCGCCAGAGGCGGGGTCGGCCACCGGCGCCTGTCTCGACATCAACGGCGGCCTGTACATGCGTTGATGCCGAGCGGTCTTGCGCTGCTCTCGATTTGCTGTTCCAGATGGATGACGCGTCGGGAAAGCCCGTCATCCTCGCCACCAACAAGGGAGAAACACATGCTGCACAAACGCCTGATTGCCGCTGCCGTACTACTGGGGATGAGTTCGCTGGCCATGCCTCCTGCCCTGGCCCAGGTCAAGGTAGGGGTGGTGACCTCGTCCACCGGACCGGTTTCGCTGGTGGGCATTCCACAAAAGAATACGGTGCCGCTGCTGCCCACCAAGATCGGCGATCTCAAGGTGGAATACATTTCGCTGGATGACGCCAGCGATCCGACCAAGTCGGTCACCGAAATCAAGAAGCTCATCGCGGAACACAACGTCGACGCCATCATCGGCCCCAGCGGTTCGCCCAATGCCATGGGCGTGATCTCCTTCGTGGCCGAAGCCGGCGTGCCCTTGCTTGCGCCGGTGGGAACGGCCGCAGTGGTGCTGCCGATGACGGAGCAAAAGAAGTGGGTCTTCAAGACCACCCAGAACGATGACCTCATCGCCAAGGCGCTGGTGGACCAGATGGTCAAGACCAAGGTCAAGACCGCCGGCTTCATCGCCGTCAACGATCCCTTCGGGGAGAACTGGGCGCGCGTCTTCACCGACCTGGCCGCCAAGAACAACATCAAGATCGTCGCCAACGAGCGCTACCAGCGCACCGATACCTCGGTGACCGCGCAGACCTTGAAGATCGTCGCCGCCAATCCTGATGCCGTGCTGGTGGCCGCACCGGGCGCGGCCACGGTGCTGCCGCAGACCACGCTGTTCGACCAGGGCTACAAGGGCAAGATCTACCAGACCCATGGCGCGGCCTTGCCGGCCTTCCTGCAACTGGGCAAGAACAAGGTGGAAGGCACCATCCTGGCGGCCAGCCTGATGCTGGTGCTGCCGGAGATCCCGGACAGCAATCCTTCCAAGAAGGTCGCCATGGACTACATCGAGGCCTACAAGAAGATGTACAACGCCGTGCCGGCCACCTTCGGCGCCAATGTCTATGACGCCGGCCTGCTGCTGGAAAAGGCCATTCCGGTCGCCGCCCGGAAGGCCAAGCCGGGCAGCAAGGAATTCCGCGCCGCCCTGCGTGATGCGCTGGAAAACACCAAGGAAGTGGTGGGCACCCAGGGCGTCTACAACATGAGTGCGACCGACCACAGCGGATTCGATGAACGTGGCCGCGAACTGATCACCGTCAAGGGTGGCAACTGGGCGCTGCTCAAACAATAAGAACGCTGCTTCCTTCGCCGCCCTGGCCTCCACCAAGGGCGGCGGAGTTTTCCCTCTCCACACGCATCCCGAACCTGGCGCGTCGTTCCTGGCTACTTTGCAGCGCGCCGGTTCCACAAGGAAGTCGCAATGAATCTCCAAATCGTGGCGCTCCTGGGACAGGACGGCATCACCAACGGCGCGATCTATGCGCTGTTGGCGCTGTCCATCGTCCTGGTCTTCACCGTCACCCGTATCCTCTTGATTCCGCAGGGCGAATTCGTCTCCTTCGGCGCACTGACCATGGGCATGATGCAGAACGGCCAGCCGCTCACGGTGGCCTGGCTGTTGGTGGCCATGTGCCTGGGCGCCTGTGCCTTGGATCTGTACGACATGTGGCGCACCAGCCGTCGCCGACCCAGCCTGTGGCTGCCGGCCAAGCTGGCCTATGCCGCCGTGGTGGGCGGGGTGGCGCTGTCGGTCAACTTCGCCACCATGCCCATGCTGGTGCAGATCGCCATGACCCTGCTGTTGCTGGTGCCGATGGGACCGCTGATGTACCGCATGGCCTTCCAGCCCATTGCCTCGGCCTCGCCGCTGGTGCTGCTGATCGTTTCCATTGCCGTGCATGTGGCGCTGGTGGGCGTGGCGCTGCTGGTGTTCGGCCCGGAAGGGGCGCGCACCGCGCCCTTCACCGAGGCGGCGCTGGAGCTGGGCAGCCTGCGCCTGTCCAGTCAGGCGATGTGGGTGATCTGCGTATCGCTGCTGCTGATCGTGGGCCTGTTCCTGATGTTCGAACGCACGCTCTATGGCAAGGCCTTGCGGGCGGCTGCGCTCAATCGCATGGGGGCGCGCCTGATGGGCATCTCGCCGGTGTTCGCGGGCAAGGCCATGTTCCTGCTGGCGTCCTTGATCGGGGTGATGTCGGGCGTGCTCATCGCGCCCATCACCACGATCTACTATGACTCCGGTTTCCTGATCAGCCTCAAAGGCTTCGTCGGCTCCATCATCGGCGGGCTGGTCAGCTATCCACTGGCAGCCGCTGGTGCGCTGGCCATCGGCCTGATCGAATCCTTCTCCACCTTCTGGGCCAGCGCCTACAAGGAAATCATCGTCTTCGTGCTGATCATTCCCATCCTGCTATGGCGCTCTCTCACCACCCGTCATGTGGAGGAAGAAGAATGAAGACCTCTGCCTTCTCGCTGTCCCCGCGCGTCGCGCTGGGCCTGTTCATCGTATTGCTGGCGCTGGCGCCATTCGTGCTGCCGCCGTTCTACATGACCTTGCTGAACAACATCGGCCTGGCCTCGCTGGTGGTGCTCGGGCTGGTGCTGCTGACCGGCGTGGCCGGGCTGACCAGCTTCGGCCAGGCGGCCTTCGTCGGGCTCGGGGCCTACTTCTCGGCGGCGCTGTCGGCCAAGGTGTTGCCGCTGCCCGAGGCCCTGCTGTGGTTGCAGTCGCCGTGGCCGGCGCTGGCCGTGGCGCTGCTGGTGACGGCCTTGCTGGCCTTTGCCGTGGGCAGCGTCACGCTCAAGCTCTCCGGCCACTACCTGCCGTTGGGCACCATCGCCTGGGGCATCAGCCTGTACTTCATCTTCGGCACGCTCGAGAGCATGGGCGGGCAGACCGGCATGTCGGGCATTCCCTCCATTGCCTTCCTGGGCGTCGTGCTCGATTCCGACCGCGCCATGTTCGGCCTGATCTGGGTGGCCGTGCTGCTGGGCGTGGCGGCCTTGCGCAACCTGCTGGATTCACGTGAGGGACGGGCTATCCGCGCGCTCAAGGGCGGCATCGTGATGGCCGAGGCCATGGGCGTCAACACGGCGCGCATGCGCATCGTGGTCTTCGTCATCGCTGCCGTGCTGGCGGCGCTGTCGGGCTGGCTGTATGTCCACATGCAGCGCTTCGTCAATCCTTCGCCCTTCGGGCTGGGCTTTGGCATCGACTATCTCTTCATGGCGGTGCTGGGCGGGGCCAGCCATGTGTGGGGCGCGGTGCTGGGCTCGACCCTCATCGTGGTGCTCAAGGAATGGCTGCAAGGCCTGCTGCCGGTGGTGCTGGGCCGCTCCGGCAACTTCGAGACCATCGTCTTCGGTCTCTTGATCGTGGTGCTGCTGCAGCGCTCGCGTGAGGGAATCTGGCCTTACCTGGCGCGGCTGGCCCCGGTGCGCACGCGCCGCCTGGTGATCGATGCCCAGGCCGAGGCGCTGCCGCGCCGTCCCATGCCCGCGCCGCAGGAAGTGGTGCTGGACGTGCGTAGCGTCACCCGCAAGTTCGGCGGGCTGGTGGCCAACAACAACATGAGCCTGAAGGTGATGGCCGGTGAAGTGCTGGCCCTGATCGGCCCCAATGGCGCGGGCAAGTCCACGCTCTTCAATCAGATCTCGGGCGTGGATACGCCGACCTCGGGCAGCGTGCAATTCCGCGGGCAGGAGGTCACCGGTCGTGGTTCGCGCCACATCGCCGGGCTGGGGATGAGCCGCAGCTTCCAGCATGTGCGCCTGATGCCGCGCATGACGGTGCTGGAGAACGTGGCCATCGGCGCTTACCTGCGCGGCCAGCGTGGCGTGCTGGCGTCGATGCTGCGCCTGGACCGCAAGGAAGAAGCGCGCATCCTCGCCGAAGCCGCCCGCCAGATCGAGCGGGTGGGGCTGAAGGCGCAGATGTACGAGCTGGCGGGCGCACTCTCGCTGGGCCAGCAGCGCATCCTGGAGATCGCCCGGGCGCTGGCGGCGGACCCCTGCCTGCTGTTGCTCGATGAACCGGCGGCCGGCCTGCGCCTGGGCGAGAAGCAGGCGCTGGCTGAACTGCTGCGCAAGCTGCGCGGGGAGGGCATGGCCATCCTGCTGGTGGAGCACGACATGGACTTCGTGATGGAACTGGTGGACCGCATCGTGGTGATGGATTTCGGCCAGAAGATCGCCGAGGGCCTGCCCGAGGACATCCAGAACAATCCTGCGGTGCTGGAAGCCTACCTCGGCGTGGCCGACGAAGATGCCGGCGCCGCCGCGCAACCCGACACCGCCATGGCGGCAGGAGCACATCATGGGCAATAAGGTATTGGAAGTACGTGACCTGTCAGCGGCCTACGGCAAGGTCGAGGTGCTCGCGGGCATCGACCTGTCGGTGGAGCAGGGCAAGATCGTGACCGTCATCGGCCCCAATGGCGCGGGCAAGACCACGCTGCTCTCGGCCATCATGGGCGTGCTGCCCTCACGCGGGGCGATGGCCTTCGACGGCGCCATCCGCCACTCGCCAGAAGTGGAAGAGATGGTCGCAGCCGGCATGACCCTGGTGCCGGAAAAGCGCGAGCTGTTCGCCGAGATGAACATCGAGGACAACCTCATGCTGGGTGCTTTCCAGCGCTATCGCACCGGCCAGCGCGATCATGCCGCCACGCTGGAAGAGGTCTATACGCTCTTTCCGCGTCTGCGCGAGCGCCGCAGCCAGCAGGCCGGCACGCTCTCCGGCGGGGAGCGCCAGATGCTGGCGGTGGGCCGTGCGCTGATGGCCAAGCCGCGCCTGCTGATGCTGGACGAACCCAGCCTGGGCCTGGCGCCGCTGATCGTGCGCGAGATCTTCCGCATCATCGCCGAGCTGCGCCGCCGTGGCGTGTCCATCCTGCTGGTGGAGCAGAACGCGCGCGCCGCGCTGCAAGTGGCCGACTATGGCTACGTGCTGGAGAACGGAGCGATCCGCATGCACGGTCCGGCCAGTCAGCTGGCGCATGACCGCCGCGTGATCGAGGCTTATCTGGGCTTGTCCGGCAAGCACCAGGACAAGCTCGCTGGCTGAACCGGCAGGGACCTTCCATGAGCGACGATTCCATTTCCTCTTCCGCCCCGTTGCGCATCTGCATCGCCGGCGCGGGCGCCATCGGCGGCACGCTGGCAGTGCGTCTGGCCGCCGCCGGCCATCAGGTGAGCGTGCTGGCGCGCGGCCAGACCCTGCAGGCCATTCGTGAACACGGCCTGACGCTGCACGACCTGCACGGCACGGCCCACGCCCGGCCAGCCGCCGATCATCGGCCCTCGTTCGGCGTGCAGGATGTGATCTTCCTCTGCGCCAAGAGCCAGGACATGGCGGGCCTGCTGCCGCAGGTCGCGCCCATGGTAGGGGAGACGACGGTGGTGATCCCCACCAACAACGGTGTGCCCTGGTGGTATTTCCACCGCGAAGGCGGACGCTTCGATGGCCAGACCGTGAAGGCCGTCGATCCCGAGGGCGCGCTGGCCGCTGCGCTGCCCTTGGCGCAGATCATCGGCAGCGTGCTGTTCATCACCGCCGAGGTGGAGAGTCCCGGCGTGATCCGCTCGGTCAATCCGCATCTGATGGTGCTGGGTGAGCCTTCCGGCGAGATGAGTGAGCGCCTCTTGCGCGTGCGCGCTGCGGTCGAATCGGCCGGCATCGAAGCCCGCGCCACCGACCGCATCCGTGACAAGCTGTGGACCAAGATCATCGCCAACATCAGCACCAATCCCCTGTCGGTCATCACACAGGGCACGCTGCAGCAGTTGTATGGCTTGCCGGAGCTGCGCGAGGTGGTCAGCCAGATCATGCGCGAGACCCTGCTGGTGGCGTCCAGCCATGGTGCGCGGGTGGATATCGATCCGCTCACCTTCCTGCAGTTGGGCGAGGCCATGGGGGCGTTCCGCACCTCCATGCTGCAGGACCTGGAACGCGGCCGTCCACTGGAGCTGGCGGCCATCGGCGACGCGGTGCTGGAGATGGCCGAGCGCTACGCCATCCCGATGCCGATCACCCGCGCCATCGTTTCGCTGGCGCGCTTTCGCGGCGAAGCGGCGCAACAACAGAGAGCGCCGCAGACACAAGTCCCGCAGCCGGCGGCGCGGGCTGCCTGAGCACGTTCACTTGATTCACAGGATGGAGGAGTTACATCGATGAACATCATGCAATACAGCTATGGGGCAGTACAGCCCGTCCATTGCAGCGACGAGGAATGGGCGCTGCGCATCCAGTTGGCGCACTGCTATCGCCTGGTCGATTACCTCGGCTGGACCGAGATGATCTTCAACCACATTTCGGTGCGCGTGCCGGGGCCGGAGCATCATTACCTGGTCAATCCCTTTGCGCTGAACTACAACGAAGTGACCCCGGCCAACCTGCTCAAGGTCGGCCTGGATGGCCAACTGGCCGAGCCCTCGGACTATAAGGCCAATCCCGCCGGATTCGCGCTGCACAGCGCCATCCATGGCGCGCGCGATGACCTGCGCTGCGTGATCCACACGCACACCACGCCGATCTCGGCGGTGACGATGAAGAAGAGCGGCTTCGAGCACAACGACTTCTACGGCGCGCAACTGTTCGGGCGCATCGGCTATCACGACTTCGAGGGCATCACCCTGTTTGCCGAGGAAAAGCAGCGCATGCTGCAAAGCCTGGGCGAGAAGCACATCCTGGTCTTGCGCAACCATGGGGTAGCGGTGTGCGAGAGCGATATCGAGCGCGCCTTCTTCCTGCTGTGGACGGTGCAGCGCGCCGCAGAGATCCAGGTGGCGGGCCGATCCATGGGGGGCGAGGATCAGGTCTTGCAGGACGAGGTGCGGCAGAAATGCGCGGACCTGACCCAGCAGCTCATTCGCAATGACGGGTTTGCGGTGATCTTCTTTGAGGCGATTGTGCGCAAGATGTTGAAATCCCTCTATCAGGTCCATTAAGCTCCATTAAGCCCCACAGCCGGAGGGCAGGAGACTGCCCGGCTACCATCAGCGCAGGGCATAAGCCGCCAGGAAAGTCTCCACCGCTCGTCCCACCATCCGCTTCATGCGCGGTCGCGAGATCGCGCTTTCCAGTCCCAGCATCATCGGCTTGACCGTCTCGCAGTCAAGCAGGGCGCATAGCTGCAGTGTCGCCAGCATGGGGTCGGCCTGTTTGAGGCGGCCGGCTTGCATCTGCCGGCTGAGGAAGGCGGCGATGCGCTCCATGCCCAACTTCGGGCCGCTTTCGTGGAAGCGCCGGCCAATGTCGCTGCGGCCGGATTCGGCCACGATCATCCTGTGTGTCTGCAAGGTGCTCTCCTGGCACAGGAAACTGACCGCCTTTTCGCCAAACACCTGCAAGGTCGTCTGCAGATCACCAGTCTCCTTCTCCAGGGCGGCCAGGGCCGGCTCCATCTGTTTCTTCGCCTGTTCGTGGGTCACCGCCACGAACAGTTCTTCCTTCGATTTGAAATAGCTGTACAGCGTCCCCTTGGAGCCGCCGATGCGCGCTGAAATGCCCGCCATCGACGCGCCTTCGAACCCTTCTTCCAGGAACACTTCGGCCGCAGCGGCAAGAATGGCGTCGCGCCGTTCGGCAGTCTTTACTCTCATTTGCAAGTTTCCCTTGTCATTGTGGCTATATGTCTTTTTCGTACAGATGTGTTCAGTATTGCTTGACCGGCTGGAACATGTCAATTAATAATACCGTACAGTTCGGTATTGTTATAAACCAGTCTTCCTTTCCGGAGCATCCTTCATGCGCACACCTCCCATTCCCAAGCCTGTCGCCGCGCTGACGGCGCTGGCCCTCCTCAGCGTACTCAGCGCCTGCGGCAAGCCGCCTGGCGGTGCGCCGCCTGCCGCTGGCACACCCGTGCTGGGCGTGGTGACGGTGCATGCGCAGCCGGTGGAATTGCACACCGAGTTGCCGGGCCGCACCTCGCCCTATCAGATCGCCGATGTGCGCCCGCAGGTCAATGGCATCATCAAGGCGCGCAATTTCCGCGAGGGCAGTGATGTCAAGGCGGGGCAGGTGCTGTACCAGATCAATCCGGCCAGCTACCAGGCCGCTTATGACAGCAGCGTAGCGGCCCTGGCCAAGGCCGAGGCCAGCGTCAGGACGGCCCGCCTGAAGGCCAGCCGCTACAAGGAGCTGGTTGCCATCAAGGCGGTCAGCCAGCAGGATTACGATGATGCCGTGGCCTCCCTGGGCGAGGCGGAGGCCGATGTCGGGTCGGCCCGCGCCAATGTGCAGACCAGCCGCATCAACCTCGATTACGCCAAGCTCGACGCGCCCATTTCCGGTCGCATCGGCAAGTCCAGCGTGACGCCGGGTGCGCTGGTGACGGCCAACCAGACCACGGCGCTGACCACCATCCAGCAGCTCGATCCCATCTACGTGGACGTGACCCAGTCCAGCACTACCTGGCTCAACCTGAAGGAGGCCCTGGCCAACGGCGAGCTGCAGAAGTCGGGCAATGGCGCCAAGGTCAGGCTGGTTCTGGAAAACGGTCGTACCTATGCACAGGAAGGAACCCTGCAATTCTCTGATGTGACGGTCAACCAGGATACCGGCGCGATCACCCTGCGCGCGGTCTTCCCCAATCCCAGGACCGACCTGCTTCCGGGCATGTATGTGCGCGCGGTGTTGCAGGAGGGCGTACGCCAGCAGGGCCTGCTGGTGCCGCAACAGGCGGTCAGCCGCGATGGTGCGGGCAAGCCGGTAGCCTTCGTGGTCAATGCCCAGGGCGTGGTGGAGCAGCGTGCGCTGGTGACGGACCGCGCCATTGGCGACCAATGGCTGGTCAGCAGTGGCCTCAAGGAAGGGGATCAACTGGTGGTCGATGGCCAGCAGCGCGCCAGTGCGGGCGCCAAGGTGAAGGTGGTGCCGTGGACGCCCAAGGCCAGCGCCGCCAATGTGGCCAACATCGCTGCCAGCGCTGCCGCTGGCGCGCATTGAACAGCGAGGACATATCATGGCCCGCTTCTTCATTGATCGCCCCATCTTCGCCTGGGTGCTCGCCATCATCGTCATGCTGGCCGGCATCGTCTCGGTGCTGACCTTGCCGATTGCCCAGTATCCCGCCATCGCACCGCCGGCCATCGCCATCACGGCCAATTATCCAGGCGCATCGGCCAAGACGCTGGAAGACACCGTGACCCAGATCATCGAGCAAAAGATGAAGGGTCTGGACCGTCTGAGCTACATGGCCTCCACCAGTGAATCCTCGGGCAGCGTGACCATCACGCTGACCTTCGAGAACGGCACCAATCCGGACACGGCCCAGGTGCAGGTGCAGAACAAGCTCTCGCTGGCCACGCCCTTGCTGCCTTCGGAAGTGCAGCAGCAGGGCATCACGGTGACCAAGTCGGCCACCAACTTCCTCAATGTGCTGGCCTTTACCTCGGAAGATGGCAGCATGAGCGGTTCGGACCTGTCCGATTACGTGGCGGCCAATGTGCAGGACGCCATCAGCCGGGTGGAAGGCGTGGGGGATACGACGCTGTTCGGTTCGCAATACGCCATGCGCATCTGGCTCGATCCCGACAAGCTCAACAGCTATGGCTTGACGCCCCTGGACGTGAAGAACGCCATCCAGGCGCAGAACGCCCAGGTGTCATCGGGCCAACTGGGCGGCCTGCCGGCCGCGGAGAACCAGCAGATCAACGCGACCATCACTGCCCAGACGCGCCTGCGCACGGCTGACCAGTTCCAGAACATCGTCTTGCGCACCCTCACCGGCGGCGCCCAGGTCAAGCTGCGCGATGTGGCCCGCATCGAACTGGGCAGCGAGAGCTATACCTCGGTGGGCCGTTACAACGGCAAGCCTGCGGCCGGTCTGGCCATCAAGCTGGCCACCGGCGCCAATGCGCTCGATACCGTCAAGGCCATCGACAAGCGCGTGGCCGAGCTGGAGAAGTTCTTTCCGGCCGGCATGAAGGTGCAGAAGCCCTATGACACCACGCCCTTCGTGCGCATCTCCATCGAAGAAGTGGTGCGTACTCTCATCGAAGCAGTGGTGCTGGTGTTCCTGGTGATGTACCTGTTCCTGCAGAATTTCCGCGCTACCCTCATTCCGACCATTGCCGTGCCGGTGGTGCTGCTGGGAACCTTTGGCGTGCTGGCGGTGTTCGGTTTCACCATCAATACCCTGACCATGTTTGCCATGGTGCTGGCCATCGGCCTGCTGGTGGACGATGCCATCGTGGTGGTGGAAAACGTCGAGCGGGTGATGTCCGAAGAGGGTCTGCCACCCAAGCAAGCCACCCGCAAGTCCATGGGCCAGATCAGCGGCGCACTGGTGGGCGTGGCGCTGGTGCTGGCGGCGGTGTTCGTGCCGATGGCTTTCTTCAGCGGTTCTACCGGGGTGATCTATCGCCAGTTCTCCATCACCATCGTCTCGGCCATGACCCTGTCGGTACTGGTGGCCATGGTGCTCACGCCAGCGCTGTGCGCCACGCTGCTCAAGCCAGCGGCCAAGGGCCATGCGCTGGCGGCCACTGGTTTCTTCGGCTGGTTCAACCGTCAGTTCGACCGCAGCAATATGCGCTACCAGGGCATCGTGCGCCACATGCTGGGACGCGGCTGGCGCTACATGGCCGCTTACGCCGTGCTGCTGGCGCTGGTGGTGGCGGGCTTCATGAAGTTGCCGGTGGGCTTCCTGCCGGACGAAGACCAGGGCACGCTGTTTGCCATCATGCAGTTACCCTCGGGCGCGACCAAGGCGCGCACCGATGAGGTGATCCGTCAGGTCGAGCAGCATTTCCTGGTGGACCAGAAGGAGGCCGTCTCCGGAGTCTTTGCGGTCTCCGGCTTCAGCTTCGCCGGCAGCGGCCAGAACATGGGCTTTGCCTTCATCAAGCTCAAGCCCTGGGATGAGCGCAAGGGGCCGGGACTGTCGGTGACCGACGTGGCGGCCAAGGCCGGCGCGGCCTTCGCCAATATCCGTGATGCTCGTGTGTTTGCCTTCGCGCCGCCGGCGGTCTCTGAACTGGGCAACGCCACTGGTTTCGACCTGATGTTGAAGGATGAGGCCAACCTCGGTCATGCCGCCCTGATGCAGGCCCGTAACCAGCTGCTGGGCGAGCTGATGCAAGACAAGCGCCTGGTGGCGGTGCGCCCCAACGGTCTGGAGGACACGCCGGAGTTCCGTCTGAACGTCGATACCGACAAGGCCGGCGCACTGGGTGTGGCGATGTCCGACATCAATGACACCATCGCCACCGCCTGGGGCAGCAGCTACGTCAATGACTTCATCGACAAGGGCCGGGTCAAGAAGGTGATGCTGCAAGGCGATGCGCAGTACCGCATGCTGCCCTCCGATGTGGATCGCTGGTATGTGCGCAACAGCGCCGGCACCATGGTTCCGTTCTCGGCTTTCTCGACGGCCTCGTGGACCTCGGGCTCCCCCCGCCTGGAGCGCTATAACGGTGTGCCCTCCATGGAAATCCTCGGCATGGCGCTGCCGGGCGCAGCCTCCAGCGGCGAGGCCATGGCCATCGTCGAAGCCGCGCTGGCCAAGATGCCGCCGGGCATCGGCTATGAATGGACCGGCCTGTCGCTGCAGGAAAAGGCGTCCAGCGGCAAGACCGGCATCCTCTATGGCATTTCCATCCTGATCGTGTTCCTGGCGCTGGCGGCCTTGTATGAAAGCTGGGCGGTGCCATTCTCGGTGATCCTGGTGGTGCCGCTGGGGGTGTTCGGGGCGCTGTTGGGCGCGATGCTGACCTGGAAGATGAACGACGTCTACTTCCAGGTGGGACTCCTGACCACCATCGGCCTGGCCTGCAAGAACGCCATCCTGATCGTCGAATTCGCCAAGGATCTCTACGAGCACGGCAAGAGCCTGGTGGAGGCCACCATGGAAGCGGTGCGCATGCGCCTGCGACCTATCCTGATGACCTCGCTGGCCTTCATCCTGGGCGTGCTGCCGATGGTGCTGGGCAGTGGCGCTGGCGCCGGTGCGCAGCATGCGCTGGGCACAGCGGTGATTGGCGGGATGCTTTCGGGCACGGTGCTGGCGGTGTTCTTCGTGCCGCTGTTCTTCGTGATCATCATGAAACTATTTGGCCGCAAGCCGGCTGACGCGCCGCAGGGCCAACCTGCGATTTCCCCGGAGCATTGAGATGAAGCCTTCCCTTTCTACCCGTCCCCCGGTGCTGCCCATGATGCTGCCGGTGATGCTGGCCATGCTGCTGGGTGGCTGCACCCTGATGCCGGACTACCACCGGCCCGACGCGCCCGTGGCGGCGCATTTTGCCGGCGCCGACAGCAAGAACGCAGCCGATGCCAGCAGCGCGCCGGCGGTGGCCGATATCGGCTGGCGCGATGTCTTCACCGATCCCTCCTTGCAGCAGGTCATTGCACTGGCGCTGGAGAACAACCGCGACCTGCGCGTGGCTGTGCTCAACATCGAGAAGGCGCGCGCCCAGTATGGCGTGCAGCGCGCGGCCCTGTTCCCCTCCATCAAGGCGGCCGCCAGCGAAACGGCCAGTCGCACACCGGGCGATCTCTCCAGCACCGGCAGCGCCCTGACCAGCCGCAGCTATACCGCCACGCTGGGCTTCAGCGCCTACGAGCTGGATCTGTTTGGCCGCGTGCGCAGCCTCAAGGAGCAGGCGCTGCAATCCTTCCTCTCCACTGCCGAGGCGCGCCGCAGCACCCAGATCAGCCTGATTGCCGAAGTGGCCACCGCCTGGCTGACCCTGGCGTCGGACCAGGATCGCCTGCGTCTGGCCCAGGATACGCTGGAAAGCCAGAGCAGCAGTTACGCGCTCACGCAACGTAGTGTCGAACTGGGCTCGTCCTCTGCACTGACCTTGCGGCAGGCCCAGACCAGCGTGGAGAGCGCCCGCGTGGATGTGGAGAGCTATACCGCCCAGGTCGATCAGGACCGCAATGCGCTGGTGCTGCTGGTGGGCAAGGACCTGCCGGCAGCGCTCTTGCCGCAGGGCCTGCCCGATACGCGGCTGGCGGCGGCCAGCCCGCTGGCGACCATTCCGCCCGGACTGCCCTCGGACCTGCTGCAGCGGCGCGCTGACATCGTGCAGGCCGAACGCGACCTGCGCGCGGCCAATGCCAACATCGGCGCGGCGCGCGCGGCCTTCTATCCCAGCATCAGCCTGACCGCCAATGCCGGTACTGCCAGCGCCCGGCTGGCGGGGCTGTTCAAGGGGGTATCGGGATCGTGGAGCTTCGCGCCGCAGATTTCGCTGCCCATCTTCGACGGCGGCGCCAACCAGGCCAATCTGGATATCGCCACCGTCAGCCGCGACATCTCGGTGGCGCAATACGAGAAAGCCATCCAGACGGCCTTCCGCGAAGTCTCCGACGCCCTGGCCCAGCGCAATACCCTGGGTCGCCAACTGCAGGCCCAGGAAGCGCTGGTGCAGGCCAGCGACGAGGCCTTTCGCTTGTCGCAGGCGCGCTACCACAGCGGGGTGGACAGTTACCTCACGGTGCTGGATTCGCAGCGCACGCTGTACTCGGCGCAGAAGAACCTGATCGGCACCCAGCTCTCGCGCTGGACCAATCTGGTGACCTTCTACAAGACCCTCGGTGGTGGCTGGGTGGAGCGTACTGGAACGCCGGCGGCCAGCGATACGGCCACGCAGGAGCCATGATGGCGCGCGCCGACCAGACCCGGGCGATCCTGCTCGATGCCGCCCTGGCGGCCTTCGCCCGGCGCGGTGTGCGGGCCACCACGCTGGAACATGTGGCGGCCAGCGCGGCGTTTACGCGTGGGGCGGTGTATTGGCATTTCCCGGACAAGAAGGCGCTGGTGGCGGCGGTCTTCGAGGAGATGCGCTGGCCCTTCGAGCTGGGGGAGGACCTGTCGGCCTACCGCGCCTGTGATAATCCGCTGGGCTTGCTGCGCGAAGTCCTGTGGCTGCAGATGCGCCAGTGCGTGGCCGACCTGCGGCAGCGGCGGCGCATGGAGATCGTACTGCGCTATCGTGGCACACCCGAGTTGCCAGAGGAATTGTCGCTGCGGCTGGAAATGATGATCCTGCGTGCCTTGAGCGAGCTGACCGCGGTCATCAACATCGCCTACGAGCGCGGCACCTTGCGGCGCGGGCTCACGCCCATCGACGTGGCGCGCAGCATCGTGGCGGCCAGCCTCGGTGTCATCGCCGAGAACATGGATGATGCCGAGGTCGCGCCGGAAGGCTATTTCTATCTCGCCCCCGGCCTGGTGCTGGTGGGAGCGAGCACGCTGGCGCTGGAAGATGTCTGACGGGAGGGCGGTGGCGGCGCGTGTGGTCTGATATCCTGTTGCCACAATAGTTAAATAAATCAAAAATAACAAATTAAATTGTATTTCTCTCATCGTGCAGGGTTTCTGAACGCCCTGCACCGACATCCTGCCAACCCGGAAAAGGACTGTCGTGGTTCTCGCGCGTCGTCATGTAGTCCTTTTGTTATCTGAATTTCCCGGTGGTACTGCCAGTTGCCCTCGTTGCTGTCTGGACAAGCTGTGGCGACAATGCAGCAGCAAAGCTCATAAAAAAACACATTAATCGAATTTGTTAAATAAATCGTTTATAGTGGGTTTCAGTGGTCGTCGAGGTACGGCCCGGCTTCGCGATGGCGCGGAGCAATCCATATACAGGGGGGAGTGGCGATGAAAATCTCGGATATGAAAATCAGTGTGCGCCTGGGGGCGTGTTTTGCTGCGTTGATCGTGGTGATGTGCGTCATTGCCGGGGTAGGCGTGAAGAACCTGATGATGGTGAGCGATGCGACCGATGAGATCGTCAACGACCGCTACGTGAAGGTTGCGCTGGGCACCCAGATCACCGACAAGGTCAACACCGGCGCGCGCAGCCTGCGCAACGCCATCATGGCGCGCAATCCGGAGGAGCAGAAGAAGTACCTCGACCGCATGGACACCTATACCAACCAGGTGAGCGAGCATCTGGCGGAGATGGAAAAGCGCACCAATACCCCCAGGGGCAGCGAGTTGCTGGCGGCGCTCAAGCAAGCCCGCGCCGATTACAGCAAGGAGCGTATCAAGGTCGTTGACCTGATCCACCAGCAAAAGCGCGATGAGGCCACTGCCCATCTGTTCGACAAGACCATCCCGGTCCAGGATAAATATTTTGCAGCAGTCGAGGCCATGGTGAAATTCCAGGCCTCCTTGATGGACAAGAGCGCGGAGCGAGCTGCTGCCGCTTCCAGTTCGGCCATCAACATCATGCTGGTGCTCTCGGGCGTGGCCGTGCTGTTGTCGGCCTTGTGCGCCATGCTCATCACGCGCTCCATCACCCGGCCCCTCAATGAAGCCGTGCAGGTGGCTACCGCCGTGGCGGCCGGTGACCTGACGGTGCAGATCGACGCGACTTCCAACGATGAGACCGGCGCCTTGCTGGGCGCGCTCAAGTCGATGAATGACAACCTGCACCGCATCGTCGCTGAGGTGCGCGCCGGTACCGACACCATCAATACCGCCTCCAGGGAAATCGCTACCGGCAACCTCGACCTGTCCTCGCGCACCGAGCAGCAGGCCGGGGCGCTGGAAGAGACCGCTTCGGCGATGGAAGAGCTGACCTCGACCGTGCGCCAGAACGCCGACAACGCACGCCAGGCCAATACCCTGGCCGAGACCGCTTCGCAGGTCGCCATCCAGGGCGGCAGCGTGGTCGGTGAAGTGGTGCAGACCATGGGACAGATCAACGATGCCTCGCGCAAGATCGTGGACATCATCAGCGTCATCGATGGCATCGCCTTCCAGACCAATATCCTGGCCTTGAACGCAGCGGTGGAAGCGGCGCGTGCCGGCGAGCAGGGGCGCGGCTTTGCGGTGGTGGCGTCGGAAGTGCGCACGCTGGCGCAACGCAGCGCGGCGGCCGCCAAGGAAATCAAGACCTTGATCGACGCCTCGGTGGAGCGCGTGGAAAGCGGCAGCCGCCTGGTCGGCCAGGCCGGGGCGACGATGCAAGAAGTGGTCGCCAGCGTCAAGCGCGTCACCGATGTGGTCGCCGAAATCACCGCGGCCAGCGGTGAGCAGAGCGATGGCATCGAGCAGATCAATCAGGCCATCGTACAGATGGATGAGGTGACGCAGCAGAATGCGGCGCTGGTCGAGCAGGCTGCCGCGGCGGCGCAGTCCCTGCAGGAACAGTCGGGCCGGCTGTCGGAAACGGTGGGCATCTTCCGTCTCGGCGACGACCACGCGCGCCAGCCCTCGCCGTCGCTCGCGCCGGTGCAGCGCAGTGCGCATGTCGCGCCGGCCCGTCCAGTGCTGGCGCGCAAGCCGGTCACGCGCACCAGTGCACCGGCCAAGTCCATCCCGGCGGCCCAGCCGGTAGCCCAGGCTGCCCTGGCCGATGGACAGTGGGAGCAGTTCTGAGCAATCCCGAGTAGTCCGCTGCGAGGCGGACTCATGCAACATCCGGCGCGCCCTTGCGGCGCGCTTTTTTATTGGTCCGAGGGCAGCCTGATGCCCTTGACCTGGGCCAGCCGCTGCAAGGCGTCTTCCAGCGGCAATCGCGCGCGGCCGGCGGCCAGGCAGAGCTCGCGGTGCAGGGCGGCTTCTTCTTCGGATTCGTCTTCGCACTGGCGGCTGTAGCGTTCAAAGCCGACCAGTGCTGTCAACAGTTCGGCCAGGTGGCGCGGGCATTCGCACTGCATGCGCGTCGAGGCTTGCGAGACCTGCGCCAGTTCGGCTTCGCTGAAGCGCGGGGCGGGTACGGCGGGGCTGTCCTTCTGTACCTCGCCGGGCGGCAGGTCCAGGCGTCGTATCAGTTCGCACAGCCAGGCCGGATCGATGCCGTCCATGGGCTTGCGCACCAGCTGATGGCCGGCCTGGGTGAGCCGCGCCACCATCTCCGGCGAGCCAAAGCGATAGAGGATGACGACGCGGGCGCTGGCGAAGCTGCGCCGCACGCTGTCCATCCTGCTGCCCAGGCCCGGGTCCAGCACCGTGCTTTCCACCAGCAGCAGCTCCACACCGGTGTCCAGGCCCAGGCTGGATAGTCTCAGTTCTTCCAGACCCTGGACCGCGCTGCTGACGCTGGCCTGTTGCCGGCGCAGCGCCTCCACGCACGCCGTGCTGCTGATCCAGGGGCCGGCCAGCACCAGCCGCAGGCCGGCCAGGGTTGCCGCGTCGGCAGGCTCGGCGGCGTCCGGACTCTGGTCCAGGGATTTGAGCGCCTCCAGCGGCAAGGTTGCCAACTGGCCGATCCGATGTCCTTCGTCCACCAGGTGCTTGATGTGAGCCAGCCGCTGCACATCCTCCTGCGAATAAAGCCGCTGGCCACCGCCGCTGTGATGCGAAGAGGTCAGGCCGTAACGGTTTTCCCAGGCCCGCAGGGTCTCCACCGACATGCCCAGTTGGCGCGCCACCGCACCGGGGCGCAGCAGCGGCAGTTCGTTGAGGTCGTCGGGATCGGGATGTGAATTGGTTGTCATATTGGAAATAGAAAAAATTTTAGAAAGTACGGATTTTTCTTATGTGTACCCGTTCAAAAGCGGTACATATCGATAATTGCGGATAGACAAAACGGCGATACGATATGTTCCGCGATTTTTTGAGTGAGTATGTCACGTATTTGTACGATTGTGCCGTGTTTGTCTGACATAAAGACCGGCCGCCCCGGCTGGCTCACAGAGAAACCTTGCATCCACTACAACAAGAAAGAACCGTCATGAAACTTGCGGACCTGAAAATCGGTACCCGGCTGTACATGGGCTTTGGCTTGGTCGCCGCCATCCTCGTCATCCTGGTCAGCATGGCCTATACCAATTTTGCGCGCCTGGGCGCGGCCAACGAGCTCAATGTGCACAGCTATGAAGTGCGCGCACAGCTGCGCGTCATGGCTGTGAGCCTGATCAACATTGAAACCGGCCAGCGCGGCTTTTCGCTCACCGGCGTGGATGCCTCGCTGGAACCCTATCACCTGGGCCTGAGCACCTTCAAGACCGCGCTGGAAAAAGCCCGCGCCCTCACGGCAGACAATGCCTTGCAGCAGCAGCGCCTGCAGGAGCTCTCCGACAGCGCGCAGCGCTGGATAAGTTCGGCGGTAGACCCTGCGATCACCCTGCGCCGCGAGGTGCGTGAAGGGCGCGAGCAGATGGCTGCTGTGGTTGCCTTCGAGCAGGCCGGCAAGGGCAAGAGCCAGATGGATCGCATGCGTGTGCTGCTCAATGATATGGACCATATGGAGTCGGCCCTGCTGGGAGAGCGCGCCGATGAAGCCGCTGCGCTCAGCTCGGTCACCGCGACCACCCTCATCGGCGGTGGCGCCATTGCCCTGGTACTGGCCATGTTGCTGGCCTGGTGGCTGGCCAACAATATCACCCGTCCGCTGGCGCTGGCGGTGCAACTGGCGCGCCGGGTCGCCTCGGGCGACCTGACCGCGCGCATCGAGGTGCGCTCGCGGGATGAGACCGGTGCATTGCTGGGCGCGCTCAAGGACATGAATGAAAGCCTGGTGCGCATCGTCTCCGGCGTGCGTCGCGGCACCGACATGATCGCCACGGCTTCTTCCGAGATCGCTACCGGCAACCTGGACCTGTCCTCGCGTACCGAACAACAGGCCAGCTCGCTGGAAGAGACCGCCTCGTCCATGGAAGAACTGACCAGCACGGTGCGGCAGAACACCGCCAACGCCCGCGAAGCCAACCGCATGGCGCTGGCTGCTTCCGACATTGCCAGCAGCGGCGGCGGGGTGGTCAGCCGGGTGGTCGATACGATGGAAGAGATCAATGATTCCTCGCGCAAGATCGTGGACATCATCAGCGTCATCGATGGCATTGCCTTCCAGACCAACATCCTGGCCTTGAACGCGGCGGTGGAAGCAGCGCGCGCCGGCGAGCAGGGGCGCGGCTTTGCGGTCGTGGCCAGCGAGGTGCGCAGCCTGGCCCAGCGTTCGGCGGCGGCGGCCAAGGAGATCAAGGCCCTCATCAGCGATTCGGTGGCCAAGGTCGAGTCTGGCAGCGTGCTGGTCAATGAGGCCGGCGACACCATGCGCGAGATCGTCGAGAGCGTGCAGCGCGTGACCAACATGATCAATGAGATCACCGCTGCGGGGGAAGAGCAGCGTTCGGGCATCGAGCAGGTCAGCCAGGCGGTGGGCCAGATGGATCAGGTGACCCAGCAGAATGCGGCCCTGGTGGAGCAGGCGGCTGCGGCTTCCCAATCGCTGCAGGAGCAGGCGCAGGAACTGGCGCAGGCGGTCAGCGTGTTCCGTCTGGACGCTGGCCAGGCGCTGGAGGCCGCACCCGAGGTCGCGCCGGACAGTGTCGCAGCGCCCAGATCCGTTACGACGCCTGCGACGCGCTCGTCCAGGCTGCCCTCGCCGGCCAGTCCGATGAAACCGGCGCCCGCTTCGGGCAGCCGTCTGAGTTCGGCCGATGCCGATGAATGGGTCACCTTCTAAGGCTTACATGCATACTGATCTCCTGAAACAGTCACCCTTGCTGATACCCCCGCTGCCGCTCGATGCTGCCGAGCAGCAGCGCCTGGCCGTGCTCGATGCCTACTGCCTGCTCGACACCCAGCCCGATCCCCTGTGCGACATGATCACCGAACTGGCGACGCGATTGTTCGATGTCGAGATCGCGCTGGTCTCGCTGGTGGCCGAGCATCGCCAGTGGTTCAAGTCGCGCCAGGGTCTGGACGCACCGGGTACGCCACGCTCGCAATCCTTCTGCGCGCATGCCATCGTGCAGGCGCGCACGATGGTCATTGCCGATGCCCGCCAGGATGAGCGCTTCGCCGACAATCCACTGGTGCTGGGCGAGCCTGGCATCCGCTTCTATGCGGGAGCCGCGCTGCGCAAGGCCGATGGCGTGGCCCTGGGAACCTTGTGCCTGATCGGCAAATCACCGCGCAGCCAATTCAGCGAGGTCGATCAGGACAGGCTGGAACGTCTGGCCGCCATCGTGATGGCGCGCCTGGACATGCTGCGCATGGGCAGCTATGTGGACAGTCTCACCTCCTTGCCCAATCGCAGCCGGCTGGTGGCGGACGTCCAGCTCATGCAGGCGCACACCGCCGGGCTGGCCGGGCTCGATGAGCTGCCGCAGCGTCTGGCGGCGGTGGCGGTGGATGTCTGTGACCATACCTACCTGACCGACATGGTCAAGGCGCTGGGCTGGGATTACGTAGAGGGTTTCCTGATCCAGGCCAAGGAGCGCCTGTGCCAGGCGCTGGGCGACATGGCGCTCTATCGCATCGGCGCCACCACCTTCGCCTACCTGGACCGATGCGATCGCTGGCAGGCCCAGGCCGACCGTATTCGTCAGGCCTTCGCGGCCACGGTCGAGCACCAGGGCATTCCGCATCATCTGGAAGTCTCGGTGGGCATCGTGCCGCTGAGCCAGTGTCCGGATGCGGCGGAGCTGGTGCCGTCGCTGCTGACGGCGGCTGACGTGGCGCGCGCGGACGGCCATCTGCAATGCCAGTATGAGCAGCCGCTGGGGCAGATGCAAAAGCACAGTTTCGAATTGCTCTCCTCGATTCCGGCAGCCTTGCTGAGCACGGACCAGCTGTGGCTGGAGTTCCAGCCCAAGGTGTCCTTGTCCACGGGTCGCTGCGCGGGGGTGGAGGCGCTGTTGCGCTGGCGTCACCCGGTCCATGGGGTGATCTCGCCGGCCTTGTTCATCCCGCTGGCCGAAAAGACTGCGCTGATCCGCCAGGTGACGCTCTGGGTGCTGCAACGGGGCATCGAGCAGGCCACCGCCTGGGCGCGGCGCGGCGTGGCCATCCCGGTGGCCATCAACGTCTCGGCGCGCGACTTCGACAATGACGACCTGCTGCAGCTGTTGGGACGCTTGCTGGAGCAGCACCGTATTCCGGCCGGGCTGATCGAGATCGAATTCACCGAGAGTGCGATGAGCCGCAATCCGGAAAAGCTCTATGGCCGCATCCAGGAAATCAAGCGGCTGGGGGTGAAGGTGGCTATCGATGACTTCGGTGCGGGCTTCAGCAACCTCAGTTATCTCAAGCATATTCCGGCCGATTACCTGAAGCTGGACCAGTCCTTCATCCTGCGCATGGAAAGCGACTACTCCGACCAGCAGATCGTGCCATCGATGATCCATCTAGGCCAGCGGCTGGGTTTCGCGGTCGTGGCCGAAGGGGTGGAAAACGAAAAGACCCGGCGCATCCTCCAGCATCTGGGCTGTGACTTCGGACAGGGCTTTGGCATTGCCCGGCCCATGAACGCTGCCGATTGCTGGGACTGGATCGGGGCGCGCCAGTAGCGGCGGCTTTGGGGCAGCGCTGTATCAGTGCGCGCAGGAGGCGCCGATAGGGCTTGTGGTGAGACTTCGTGAGGAGTATATTTCCGCACAGAAATATAAAACGGAGACGATCATGAATGCCAAACCGGCACTTCTGCTGCTCCTGCTCCCCCTCATGTCTCTCCTGCTGCTGACCGGCTGTAGCCGCTCGCCCAAGGAGCAACTGGCCTACCAGCATGCCGAGGAGCAGTACCAGATCAACCAGCGCAATGCCCAGGCCTACCAGCAGCGAGGCGAAGTGGACGGGCGCATCGACCTGGCCAGCGGGCGACTGCGGGACTGAACGCCGCCGACGCTGCCTCAGAGGGCGGCAGATTCCGTGCGCTCGCTGAGCGCCTGCTCGCACATGGCGCGCAATCTCGCCAGGTGGCCCTGCGTGATCTGCTCAAGCGCCTGCGCCTGGAACTGGCTGCACTGCGGATGATCATGACCCAGCGTCTCGCACCAGTCGATCAGGTCGGACACTGCCCCTTCCGCAATCATCTCCAGGGCCGCCTGCAACAGCGCCTCTGGCGGCATGGCCAAGACCTCACCGGCGGTGCTGCCGGTGCTAGCGGTGCGTCCCAGCAATGGCAACTGCAGCAGTTGCGCGATCATCTCTTGCAACTCGCTGAAGTTGACCGGCTTGAGCAGACTACCGTCGAAGCGCAGGTCCTCCTCAAGCTCGACCTCGCAGGCATGCAGGGTGGCCGACAGCAGCAGCACCGGCGTCCCCGGCAGCAGGCGACGCGCCGCTTGCAGCACCGCCCCTCCGTGTACGCCCGGCAGCAGATAGTCGGTCAGCACCAGCGCAGGGGCCTCCTGGTCCATGGGCAGCGCGCACAGGTGGGCGATGGCGGTTTCGCCATCGCCGAACACGCTCACCGCGAAGCCCAGGCTGCTCAACTGATCTGACAGCAGCCGGGCGATTTCCGGACTGTCTTCCACCACCACCACCTGGCGGCCAGCGCCATCGATGAGCACGCGCGCACTGCTTTGCTCCTGCACGTGATGGCTGGCGATATCCTGTTCCGATCCCAGCTCGGCCGGCAACTGCAGCTGCATGCGGGTGCCGACGCCTGGCTGGCTCTCCAGCGCAATACTGCCGTCCATGCGCTGCACCCATAGCCTGACGATGGCCAGGCCCATGCCGATGCCGGGTTGCCGGCGGTCGGCGTCGGCGCGTTCGAAGGGTTCGAAGATGCGGGCCTGGAATTGCAGCGCAATGCCGCATCCGGTATCGCTGACCTCGATCTGCAGCGCGCCCTTGCCGGCGTGCGCGCTGTCGGCCTGCCACTGCACGCGCAGGCCGATGTGGCCCTCGCGGGTGTACTTGGCGGCGTTGTCCAGCAGATTGCCGAGGATGCGGTGCAGGCGGCGCGCATCCAGCGCCAGCACGGGCGGCAGGTCCGGGCTGATGTCCAGGGTGAAGTGATTGTGCTGGCGCTGGGCCAGCACCTGGCCCTCCTGGGCGATCTCCTGGAGCAGGGCATGCAGGTAGAGCGGCACCGGCTGCGGTGTGTCCAGCGGATCGCCGCGCGCATAGTCGATCAGGTCGTTGACCATGGCCAGCATGTGGCGGGCGCTGCGCATGATGATACGGCCGTGTCCCGCATGCTGGCCGCCGCTGGCCTGGATCATGTCGGCAAAGCCGAGGATGGACGTGAGCGGGGTGCGCAGGTCGTGGCTGATGCGGGTCAGGAAACCGCTCTTGGCCAGGTTCGCCTCGTCGGCCGCCTGCAGGGCCTGGCGCAGTTCCTGGGTGCGCACCGCCACCGCTCTTTCCAGCTTGAGCTGTTCGCGCGCGCGCAGGGAAAGCACAGACGATTGCATCTGCTCGTGCTTGCGATGCAGGTCTACTGCGCGGCCGGTCACGATCACGCTGGTCATGCACAGCAGCCCGATCTGGAACAGCGCGGCAAAACGCCAGTCCGGCAGCAGGTCGCCGTCGAACACGCCGTTGAGTTCCAGCATCTTCATCGACATCGCCAGCCAGGCCAGTGCAAAGGACAGCACCAGCATGCGCGCATTGTCCAGCCGGCGCCGCCAGGCATGCAGCATCGAGGCCAGCCACGCCAGGTAGGACAGCCCGGCGCTGGCGTTGGCGACCGGGGCGGCGTCGCGATAGTCGCCCAGCGCCGTCCACGAGGTCACCACGCCCAACACCAGGATCATGTACCGGTACAGCGTCTGCCAGCGCCACAGCGTCTGCAGTTCCACCATGCTCTGGCTCATGCACAGGTAGATCAGCGTGGCCAGGCAACCCAGGGTGGCGGGAGCGTGGACGATCCAGGCGCTGCCCGCCTCCAGCAGGTAGCGATACAGATAGCCCTGGAAGGCGCAGATATAGGCCTGCGCCGTCGCCAGCCAGGCCGCCATGAATATGAGGCTGCGATCGCGCCAGACCAGTCCCTGCACCAGCGCATAGGCCGCCAGCAGCAATGACAGGCCCAGGAGGAAACCCTGGATCGCCAGTTCGCGGCCCTCCTCCTGGCGCATCGCGGCGGGCTCCCACAGCGCCACGCTGATGTCGATGATGGAGTCGCTGGCCACGCGCAGCATGAACTGGCGCTCCTCACCCGGTGCCAGTGTCACCGCAAAGAAAGGACGCAAGGAACGCACGCTGCGCTGCCCGAGGGGAAAGCGAGTGCCGGCCTGCTGCATCTGCGCAGGCGCGCTGGCATCCTCGCCATGGTCCGTGGCCAGCAGATGCAGTTGCACGTCTTCCAGGCGCGCAGAACCCAGCCCCAGCCAGCGGGTGACGGGAATCTCCGCCGAATTGCGCAGCGCACCGTACAGCCAGTACGCCCCTTCGTCGTAGCCAAGCTTGAGCACGCTCGCGCCAACGGGACGCCAGTCCGCCTGCGCGCGCGCGTCCGGCACGTCCAGGCCGGCGCCAGGGTCATGCAGCAGCCACAGTGCAGGCGTGATGGTGGCGGCCTCGCCCACTTGCGCGAAGTCGATGCTGAGCGCGCCTGCGCGCGGCGCACACAGAAGCCCGAGCGCCAATGTCAGCAGCAGAGCGCGCATCATCTGCAGCGCTGGCCCATGCGGCCGGCGCAGTTCCTGCGAGGCTTGCATGGCGGGATGTCAGCGGCGGAACTGGCTGGGTGGCATGCCGAAGCGCTCGCGGAACGCCGTGGAGAAATTGGCCGTATTGCTATACCCCAGCGCCAGTGCGATGGTGCCAATCTCCAGCGTGGTTTCCGAGAGCAGCCGGCGCGCTTCCCTCATGCGCTCTTCGCGCAGGAAGTCGAACACGGTCACGCCCGCGCAGTTCTTGAAGGCGCTGCTGAGCCGACGTGCATTGGTGCCCACCGCCGAGGCCAGGCCATTGAGGCTCAGGGTCTGGTCCAGCTTCTCCAGCATCAGCTTGCGGGCAGCCTGGAACAGCACCATGTCGAAGGTATTGGTCCCGTGCGGAACTTCCACACTCTCCGTGCTGGCCGACGGCGCATTGCTGCGCACCGCCGAGCGCAGATGGATGCACAACCTCAGTCGCACTTCCTCGAAGTCGAAGGGTTTGGTGATGTAGTCCACGGCGCCGGTGGAGAGTCCGGTGACCTTCTCTTCCGTGGTCGTGGCTGCAGAGAGGAAGATCACCGGAATATTGCGCGTGCTCGTATTGGCCTTGAGCAGGCGACAACTGGTCAGGCCGTCGTAGCCGGGCATGCGGATATCCATCAGGATCAGGTCCGGCCGCACGGTCTGGGCCTTGCGATAGCCATCCTGTCCATCGGTGCCGATGTAGAGGCGCACGCCATGGCGCAGCAGGAATCCTGTGAGCAGGGTGCGGTCGTCTTCGGCATCATCGACAACCAGGATGCGCTGGCCGGAGAGGGGGCCGAGGGGGAGGGGGGGGAGCGGCTTGTAGATCATTTTCTCCTCGTAAAGTAGAGGAGAAACTTACCGCGAAAGCCCAGTCTGCCGACGAAAAAATGGTCCGGGAGTAAATATTTTCCCGGCCTTCAAAACAATCGGACGGTTATGCAAAAGCCCGATGAGAAAGACGGCGAATTTTTTCGAAAAACGTATCGTTGCAGATATCCCGAAAAGGCCGCCGTCCGGGCCTGTCTGGCCTGTCACCAGGCCGGATAGTTTTGCTACATGAGTTAGGGCCTTGATCTTGATTGTGGTTAAGCTTTGTTCAAAGACAATAGATTTTTCCCGATGTAAAAACAATCTGTTCGAACGGAACAAGACAAAGTGTAAAAAATTAGATTTTTTGTATAAATTTCTTATCCGGCGTCATCGTAAATGCGCCTCATTCAAGGAGCGCAGAGGTGTTGACGTTTTCGTGACATCGTATTTTTGTTAGTCATTGTTTTGCTTACTCTCATAGAGGGGGAATTGAATGGTTGCAGTATTTCTGGTTGAAAGCGATGCGAGGCGGCAGTGTAATGCGTCGTTGCGTAAATATCTGCGTGCGCGCGGACATACGTTGATTTCGCCGATGGCGGAGGATGGGGGGATGATGATGCCCGTGTGTGCGGGCGATATCGCCATTGTCGATATGGGGCGAGCGAGTGGTCCAGCTTGCGAGGTGGTGCGCAGGTTGCGCTCGCTCAATGCGCGCATCGGCATCCTGCTCATTGCGGCGCCCGATGAATGCGCGGCCAGCCGTATCCACGGTCTGGAAAGCGGTGCTGATTTCTGCGAGCCGATGCCCGTGCGGCTGGACATGCTGGCTACCTATATCGACGTGATGCTGCGTCGGCTGGTGCCAGGCGTCTGGCAGCTCGACTTGAAGGCGCGCACCTTGCGCACGCCGCGCAATGATGCATTGAAGGTGAACGACAAGGAGATTGCCTTGCTCAGGCTCCTGGCGGCCAGTTCGCATCACTCGGCCAGCCGCAGCGATATCGCTGGCGTCTTCGGCGTGCCCTACGTCGATTTCGATGAGCGCATACTGGAAAAGATAATCAGCCGGCTGCGTCGCAAGTGCCGCGAGAGCGGGCTGAGCAATTTGCCGCTGCAGACCCTGCACGGACAGGGCTATTACTTCAGCGAGCCTATCCGGGCGTTGAAGGGGGGCGCCTATTGAAACCGGCGTGACCCCTGAACAAGAATCGCCGCTCCTGGGCTAAGCCAGGGCGGCGATTTTCTTGTATTTCTCTATTCAAGGTCAGCGCAGCCACAGCTCACTGTGGCCCGACCGACCGGGCTTACCTGCCCCAGCTCAGCACCAGCGGATCGAGGCGGCGCGCCACGCGCAGCAGGCCTTCGCGCACCTTGGGATGCAGCGGCGGCTGCGGATGGCGCAGCATGTCGGACTTGATCACGCCGCCTTCGAGCATGAGCGCCTTGCAGGCGGACAGGCCGCACTGGCGGTTTTCGTAGTTGATCAGCGGCAGCCACTGCATGTAGAGCTCGGCGGCCTTCTCGGTGTCGCCCGCGAAGTAGGCGTCGACGATCTTGCGGATGCCGTCCGGATAGCCGCCGCCGGTCATGGCGCCGGTGGCGCCGGCGTCCAGGTCGGGGATCAGGGTGATGGCTTCTTCGCCATCCCACGGACCGACCACGGCGTCGCCGCCCAGTTCGATCAGATCACGCAGCTTGGAGGCCGCGCCGGCGGTTTCGATCTTGAAGTAGGAGACCTGTTCGATTTCCTTGGCCATGCGGGCCAGGAAGGGGGCTGACAGGGGCGTGCCGGCCACCGGCGCATCCTGGATCATGATGGGGATATCGATGGCGTCGGAGACGTGTTTGTAGAATTCGTAGATCTGTTTTTCCGGCACGCGGAAGGTGGCGCCGTGGTAGGGCGGCATCACCATCACCATGGCTGCGCCCGCATCCTGGGCAGCGCGGCTGCGCTCGGCGCAGATCTGGCTGCCGTAGTGGGTGGTGGTGACGATGACCGGCACGCGTCCGGCCACATGCTCCAGCACCGTGTTCTGTACCTGCACACGTTCTTCGTCCGAGAGCACGAACTGCTCGGAGAAATTGGCCAGGATGCACAGGCCGTTGGAGCCGGCGTCGATCATGAAATCGATGGCGCGCTTCTGGCCTTCCAGGTCCAGCTTGCCGTTGGCGTCGAAGATGGTCGGGGCGACCGGGAATACGCCGCGGTAGAGAGGGGTGCTCATGGAGTCTCCTTGTTGGGATTGTCAGGGTTGTTAGGGGTGTTGGATGACGGTGAATATACGTCTGCCCCGATGGGCTGTATAGTGAAGACTTTCCATCATGTGATCGCTTTTTGGAATCACCCATGCCATCTCTGCAATCCGCCCCTCGCCCGCAAAGTCTGAACATCCTGCTGTCGCGCCTGCGCATGAAGCAGCTGCAATTGCTCATCGCCCTGGATGAGCACAAATCCCTGCACAAGGCCTCCAGCGCCCTGGCCATGACGCAGTCGGCGGCCAGCAAGTCGCTGGCCGAGCTGGAATCGATGCTGGATGCGCAACTGTTCGAGCGCACCAAGTCCGGCCTGATTCCCAATCCCTTCGGCCATTGCGTGATCCGTTATGCGCGCCTGATGGCCACCGACCTGGGTTCGTTGTGCGAAGAGATGGCCCAGATCCGTTCGGGGCAGGGCGGGCGCCTGGCCATCGGCGCGGTCATGGGCGCGGTGCCGGCGCTGATCGTGCCGGCGGTGGACGCCTTGCAGCGCCGCCATCCGGAGCTGAGCATCGAGATCGTCGAAGACACCAGCCTGCACATGCTGGACCTGCTCGACGAGGGCCATCTCGACCTGCTGGTGGCGCGCGCCAGCGTCTCGGCCCATCCCGGCAAGTACCATTACCAGAGCCTGTCGGAAGAGCCCTTGTCGGTGGTGGTGTCGGCCGAGCATCCGCGGCCGCGTGGCAAGGAGCTGCACCTGGCGGCGCTGGCCGGCTACCGCTGGATCACCTATCCCAGCCACATGCCCCTGCATGCGGTGCTGGAGCGGGAGATGGACCTGGCCGGACTGTCCATGCCGACCAATACCATCGCCACGGCTTCTACCTTCGTGACGGTGGCCTTGTTGCAGCAGGGGGCGGACATGGTGTCCATCCTGCCCACGGCGGTGGCGGAGATGTTCGTGCAGCGCGGCATGCTGCGCATCCTGCCGGTGAAATTGCGCTCGATGTCGCAGACCATCGGCATCGTCACGCGCAAGGGCGGGCAATTGTCGGGTGCGGGACAGGCCTTTGTGCAATTGCTGCGCGAGGGCTTGGCATAGGGCGCAATCGCAGGCCTGGCGTGGGATTGTGGTAGAGTGCGCCTCCAACGAAACCTATTAGAGACAGAGACATCCGCCATGCCCGAACAGATACAGCGACGCAAGTTATACCAGGAAGTACTGGAACGCCTGATGAACCGTATCCACCAGGGTGAATTCCCGGCGGGGTCGCAACTGCCTTCCGAGCGTGACCTGATGGAGCAATACGGCGTGGGACGCCCGGCCGTGCGCGAAGCCTTGCAGGCCATGGAGCGCTCCGGCTTCGTGGAGATCGCCCACGGCGAGCGTGCGCGGGTGGTCGATCCCACTGCCGAGCGCCTGATCGCCCAGATCGCCGCCGGTGCGCAGCATCTGCTGCGCACCAAGCCGGACATGTTGCAGCATCTCAAGGAGGCCCGCGTCTTCCTGGAAACCAGCACCGCCCGCATGGCCGCCGCGCGCGCCACGCCAGAGCAGATCGAGCGGCTGCGCCAGGCCGTGACGGCGCATCGGGCCTCGATGGTCGATCTGGGCGAATTCATCGAACGCGACATGGCCTTCCACCGCGAGATTGCCGACATCAGCGGCAATCCCATCTTCCCGTCCATCGTCGAATCCCTGTTCCGCTGGGCCAGCGAGTTCTATACGCCCATGGTGCGTGCGCCGGGTGCGGAAGAGCTGACCCTGGCCGAACATACGCGCATCGTGGACGCCATTGCCGCCGGTGACGGCGACGCCGCCGCCGAGGCGATGCGCATACATCTGGTGCGGGCCAATGCGCTGTATCGCAGGCTGGGGCAGCAATGACGGGCCGTTGATCCTCACCTCATTGGCCACCCGCTGGCGCGTATCAACCCGACGCTAGCGCAGTGATGCGATAGACGCAACGCCGCCCGTCTGCCAGCAGGTGTTCCTCCCGGGTGATCTCGGCATGCTCGCCCAGCACCTCTCCAAACAATTGCAGCTCCGACCGGCAAAAACCCTGGCAGCTCTGTGCCGCGGCGCAGATGGGACAGTGGTCTTCGATGAGCAGCCATTGCTTGCCCTGTTTTTCCACCCGCGCCATGTAGCCTTCGGCGCTACGCAATTCGGCCAGCTTTTCCAGCTTGCGCGGTAGCGAGTTCAGCCTGCCGCAATGCTGCTGATACTCGGCGCGCATCTGCACTTCGCGCTGGTCGATCAACTTGTCCAGGCCGGCCTGGCCAAACAGCTGCCGTATCGATCCTATCAATTGCACCGTCAATTGCGCGTGCGTATCCGGAAAGCGGGCGTGGCCTGCCGCCGTGAGCTCCCAATCCTGCCGGGGCCGCCCGGCGCGCGCGGCGGCGGCCTGGCGGCCTGAGATGAGGCCATCGGTCGCCAGTTTCTGGATCTGCTGGCGCGCCGCTTCGGCACTCATCTCCAGCTCTGCTGCAAGTTCGCTGGCCGAGGCCGGGCCGCGCGTCTTCAGGCGCAGCAGGATGCGGTCGGCGGTGCTGGGGCTGGCGTGTGTGGGGTTCTGTATCGCTTGATCGGTTCGCATATTAATCCAAGTGTTTACTTGTTTAATTGTACGTTACGTTTTACCATGCGCTCAAATTAACCAAGAATTTACTTGGATAATAGTCCGGCGCCGGACAAAAGTCGATCAGCATCTGCTCTCTCCAATCATGAAGGAAACGCCATGACAACTTCTTCTTCCGCTCCGCCCGCCCAGCCTCAACCTCAGTCCCAGCCCGCCAGCGTGGCCAGCTGGGGCGAACTGCTGGGCCGCCGCCACGGCTGGTGCGCCGTCGCCCTGACCGGCGGCGTGGCCATGCATGCCATCAATGTCCACATCGTCACGACCATCCTGCCCTCGGTGGTACGTGATATTGGCGGACTCGATTATTACGCCTGGAACGTGACCCTTTTCGTGGTGACATCGATCATCGGTTCGACCCTGACCGGCAAGCTGCTGGCCCGCCTGGGAGCGCGTGCGGCTTACCTGCTGGCGCTGGCGGTGTTCGGCGCTGGCGCGCTGGTGTGCGCGGGCGCAGGCAGCATGGGCTGGATGCTGGCAGGACGGGCGGTGCAGGGTGTAGGTGGCGGGCTGCTGGCCTCGCTGGGCTATGCCCTGATTCCGTTGGTCTTCGAGCAGCGCTTGTGGTCGCGCGCCATCGCCCTGGTGTCGGGGATGTGGGGCGTCTCGACCTTGCTGGGGCCGGCCGTGGGTGGGCTGTTCGCGGCAGGCGGGCACTGGCGGCTGGCTTTCTTCGCGTTGCTGCCCTTGCTGTTGCTGCAGTCTGCGCTGGTGGTGCGGCAGTTGGGGCCGGACCGGGTGCGCGCGCAGTCCGATGCGGTGCAAGCCATGCCCTTGGGACGCATCTTCCTGCTGGCGCTGTCGGTCTTGCTGGTGGCGCTGGCGGCGCAGACCGGACAGGCCTGGAGCGCACTGGCCTGCGTGCTGGGCGGCGCCGGGCTGGGTGCATGGGTGGCGCGCATTGACCTGCGCCATCGCATCAGCCTGTTGCCGCGCGACGGCTATCGGCTCTCCACGATGATGGGCTGCGCCTTTGCCTGCATCTCGCTGCTGGTGATGGCCAGTTGCGTGGAGATCTTCGTGCCGTACTTCCTGCAGAGCCTGCATGGTTACGCGCCACTGGCCGCTGGCTATGCCACCGCCGCCATGGCCGGCGGCTGGAGCGTGGGTTCGCTGGTGGGTTCCGGACGCAGTGCACAGGCGGCTGCACGCATGATCCGCATGGGGCCCTGGCTGATGCTGCTGGGTCTGCTGGCCCTGGCCGCGCTGCTGCCGGCGAGCTTGCTGGCGGCGGGCCTGGTGGCCGATGTGCTGGTCGTGCTGGCGTTGGCGGCTGCTGGCCTGGGCATTGGCGTGGGCTGGCCGCATCTGGTGGCGCGGGCCATGCAGGCGGCGCGTCCCGGGGAAGAGAACCTGACTTCCTCGGCCATCACCACCGTGCAGTTGTATGCGATGGCCATGGGCGCGGCCCTGGCCGGTCTGATCGCCAACCAGGCGGGCCTGGGCATGCCGGGCGGGGTGGACGGTGCGCGCCAGGCCGCCGGGGTGTTGTTTGCCGTGTTTGCGGTGGCGCCGGCCCTGGCCATCGTGCTCACGCGCAGGCTGGTGGCGCGTGCTTAGGCGTAGGAGGGAAGATGGAGCTGCCTGTGCCCATGACCGAGATCGACTATCACCTGCTGGTGGCCGAGTTCGACATGCTGTGGTCGCGCCCGCCTGATGCGGCCCTGCGCGAGCGCATGGATCAGATGATGCGTTTGATCTCGGCGTTCGAAGAGAGCCGGCGGATCGCTTCTTCTGCCTGAGCCAGGGCGGCTTCGGGCAGGCGCAGGTGGAGGTGCGCCAGGGTGTCGTGGCGGCTGTCCAGCAGTTCGTATTTCTGCTGCGCCAGCCAGTAGCGCAACTGCGGCTCGGCCGCATAGATCACGCCGATCTCGATCTCGGCCTGGGCCACGCGTTCGGTGCGCTGGGCTTCTTTGAGGGCGCTGGCGATGGCGTCGGTATAGGCCCGCACCAGTCCGCCCGCACCCAGCTTCACGCCGCCGAAATAGCGCACCACCATGGCCAGGACGCCATCGAGCTCATGGTGACGCAGTACTTCCAGCATGGGCCGGCCAGCGGTGCCGGAGGGTTCGCCATCATCGGACATGCCGGACTGGCCGCCGGCCATCAGCGCCCAGCAGACGTGGGTGGCGCTGCGGTGGGCGTCGCGCATGCGGGCGATTTCCTGCATGGCGGCCTCGCGTCCGGGCACCGGCATGACGATGCCGATGAAGCGGCTCTTGCGGATCTCCAGTTCGATCTCCACACGCTGGGCGAGGGTGAAGGTGGCCATGGCGTGGTACCGTCAGGCCTGGTGGTCGGCGTTGCCCTTGAGCAGGGCCAGTTCGGCGCGCAGGCCCTGGTTTTCTTCGGAGAGCTGCGCCACGCGGGCTTGCAGGGCGCTGATCTCGCGGCGCAGGGTGGCGGTGAGTTCGTTTTCCTGACCTTCCACCAGGGGGATAGCCACGTCGCCGACGCTGTCCTCGGCCTTGGGGGCGCGCGGCGTGCGGGTGGCGGCTTTCTGCTCGCGCACTTTCTTGGCGGCCTCGCGCAATTCCTTCTTGCCACCGGCCACTGCGCTGACCTGCACTTCGCTGGGCAGGGTGGCCACGGCAGCGGCGGCGTTGATGGAGATGGCGCCGCTGCGCACGGCCTGCACCAGTTCCGGTGCGGCGGTCTTGCGGATGCGGTCGATCTGGCCGATGGTGGCGCTGCTGATGCCGGCGGCGCGGGCGATGTCTTCGCGGGTCTTGATGCGGCCGGTGTTGTCGTCGGCATGCCAGGGGTCATCATGGGCCTGGGCCGCATCGGCGGGGGCGGTCTCGTCGCCGGCCGGGCTGTCGTCGCCGGCGCTGGTCTTGGCCGGCGTGGCCTCGGCCTTGGTGCGGGCGGCGATGATGTCGCGCTTGCGCAGGGCCAGCATGCCGCGCTGGAAGTCGGAGACGCTGCGGCGGCCCAGCTGGTTGTCGATCATCCAGAGCAGCACGTCCTCCAGCGATTGGAAGCTGTCGTTCTGGATGGTCTTGAAGGGCAGGTCGTACTTGCTGCAGATTTCGTAACGGTTGTGACCATCGATGAGCACCTCGCCCCATAGCACCAGCGCGTCGCGGCAGCCTTCGGCCAGCAGGCTGCGTTCCAGCGCGGCGTATTCGTTGGGAGTGAGCGGGTCGATGTACTGTTTCAGTTCTTCGTTGATGACGATATTCATGGTGGTGCCGTGCAAGACGATGCAAAACGATGCAAAACGATGCAAAACGATGCATAAGGAAGGCCTGGAGCCAGGCGGCGCATTCTACACCACTGGCATCTCGGACCCGGACACTGGCCGAGCTTGCAGTAGAATAGGGCGCTTCATTTCCCACCTGTCGTCTCATGCGCTTTCCCTTCCGTCTGGCTGCGGCCGCCCTTGCTAGCACTTTCTTCCTTTCCGCCTGCGGCACCTCTTCGTGGATGCCGGGCAGCAGTTCGCCCCGCGAGGGCAGTGCGGCCACTTCCTCGACGGTAACGCCGGTCAGCCCGACGCCGCGCCGCGTCAAGATCGGCCTGGCCCTGGGCGGCGGCGCTGCGCGCGGCTTTGCCCACATCGGCGTGATCAAGGCGCTGGAGGCGCAGGGCGTGCAGGTCGATGTGGTGGCTGGCACCAGCGCGGGCAGCCTGGTCGGTGCGCTCTATGCCGCCGGCAACGATGGCTTTGCCTTGCAGAAGCTGGCCCTGGCCATGGACGAGGCGGCCATCTCGGACTGGTCGGTGCCACTGTTCTCCAAGGTCAGCGGCGTGCTCAAGGGGGAGGGCGTGCAGAACTACGTCAACAAGGCCGTCAACAACGTCCCCATCGAGAAATTCAAGATTCCCTTTGGCGCGGTCGCCACAGACTTGCGCAGCGGCCAGCCTATCCTGTTCCAGCGCGGCAATGCCGGCATTGCCGTGCGGGCTTCGTCGGCGGTGCCGGGGGTGTTCCAGTCGGTGAAGATCGGCGAGCACACCTATGTCGATGGCGGGCTGGTGTCGCCGGTGCCGGTGCGCTTTGCGCGGCAGATGGGAGCGGACTTCGTGATTGCGGTCAACATCTCGGCCAATCCCGAGGCGCAAGCAGCTTCAAGCAGTTCCGTGGATGTGCTGTTGCAGACCTTTGCCATCATGGGCCAGACCATCAACCAGTATGAGCTCAAGAACGCCGACATCGTCCTGCAGCCTGGCCTGGGTGCGATGAAGGGCAGCGACTTCGCCAGCCGCAACGTGGCCATCATGGCCGGCGAGCAGGCGGCGCTGGCGGCCATGCCGGAGATCAAGCGCAAGCTCAAGGCCATGCAGATGGGCGAGTGATGGCCTGGGTGATGGTGTTGTAGAAATAAAAAAAAGGCCGCTGATGATAGCGGCCTATTTCGTTGAATTTGCTTGGTAAGCAGAACTCGGAATTGCGTAATTATTTACTTTTTACTTATTTGCTTTCTTCTTCGCCGGCCGCGATGCGGCGCGCACCATTGAAGCGCTTCTTCCAGTAGGACTCGTCCATGCTCTCGATACGCACCTGGCCGCCGGCCGAGGGGGAGTGGATGAACTTGCCGTCGCCCAGATAGATGCCCACGTGCGAGAAGCCACGACGCAGGGTGTTGTAGAACACCAGATCGCCGGGTTGCAGATTATCCTTGCCGATCTTTTCGCCCACGCGGCTGATTTCCAGCGAGGTGCGGGGCAGGTCGGTGCCCCATGCTTCCTTGAAGACGTAACGCACCAGGCCGCTGCAATCCAGGCCCGTATCAGGCGAATTGCCGCCGTAGCGGTAATTGATGCCCAGCATGGCCAGGGCCTGGGTGGCCAGTTCGGATGCGCGGTTGGTGATGTCTTGCAGGCGGGCGATCGCAAGATTGGTCTTGCTGATCAGTTGCTGGGCTTGCGGGGTAGTTGCCTGGGGAGGGGGAAGATCCTGCGCTGCCAGGGAAAGGTCAGCGGAATGAGCCGATGCACTGATCCAGAGGCCGGCTGCGAGCGCGCACGCGCGAGCGGTTTGTCGTCGGATTCGGTCAGATCGGCGTAGGGTCATCGGGATCCTCTCAAAATAGGATTGCGGGACTGTAAGGTAAATCTTACGTCTTGTCAAAAGCTGATTTCATGCCAGCTTGTCAAATTGAAATGATTTGTGGGGCAAAAGCGGGCTTCTCACGGTCTTCTCCCTGTAAGTGTTTTTCCTACAGGAGCTGTAAAAAATTTTTTCGCTAAATTATTTGCACTATTCGCGCAATTTGCACTACTTCCGTGATCTGCCTGTCGCGACCTGGCGAAGGGCTTCTTTCTGGTGCGTTAAATGCTGCATTAAAGGTGCATTAAAAACTCTCAACGATGAGTTTGTGGCGGCGGGGTGTCAAAAAAGCGATCTGGCCGTACAATCAGCGTTCGATTTTTTATGCCTACCGGAGCAAACATGCAAACCAAACCGTTTCTGACGCTGGACGACGTGAAGAAGATCGCCGCCGGCGCCGAAGCCGAAGCCCGTGCCAACAACTGGAATGTGGTCATTTCCGTGGTCGACGATGGCGGCCACCTGCTGTGGCTGCAACGCATGGACGGCGCTGCTCCGATCTCCTCGCAGATCGCCCCGGCCAAGGCCCGCACCGCTGCGCTGGGTCGCCGTGAAAGCAAGATCTATGAAGACATGATCAACAACGGCCGCGTCTCCTTCCTGAGCGCCCCCGGCCTGGATGGCCTGCTCGAAGGCGGCGTGCCTGTCGTCGTTGACGGCCACTACGTGGGCGCCGTGGGCGTCTCGGGCGTGAAGTCCTCGGAAGACGTGCAGATCGCCAAGGCCGGCATCGCTGCCCTGGGCCTGTAATCTCCTCCTCGACGCCGGTGGGCTTGCCTGCCGGCGTTCCCGCTTTTTTGCAGCCATTTCGGTGCTTCTTGCGGCAACTTTCGGCGATCTACGATTTGCCGGAGGGACGCTCTTGCGCTATAATTGAGCGGTTTAGCCAATTTTATCCGCCGTAGCGCATACCCATTCCTCTTCCTCGTTCCAAACAGGCCCAGCCACGCTCCCGTACCGAATGAGTCGGGGTGTTCGCGCCGGTCGGTTGGCGCGCAAAGGTCTACCGGTCATCCAGCCGCGGCGGTAACAATCTCAGGAGTTACCCTTGCTGCCTCTTCTTTCCGGTCCCGCGATTCCGGCCGTCCTCGCGCTCGCAGACGGGTCTGTCTTCCAAGGTTTTTCCATCGGCGCCGCAGGCAACACCACCGGTGAGGTCGTGTTCAATACCGCGATGACCGGCTACCAGGAAATCCTGACCGACCCCAGCTACAGCCGCCAGATCGTCACTCTCACCTATCCGCACATCGGCAACACGGGCGTGAACCGTGAAGACGTCGAAGCTTCGCAGATCCACGCCGCCGGTCTCATCATCAAGGACCTGCCGCGCCTGCTGTCGAACTTCCGCAGCCAGCAATCGCTGTCGGATTACCTCAAAGAAGGCAACATCGTCTCCATCGCCGGCATCGATACCCGCAAGCTGACCCGCATCCTGCGCGAGAAGGGCGCCCAGAACGGCGCCATCGTCGCCGGTGATGCGGACATCGCGGCGGCCACCGCCAAGGCACTGGAACTGGCGCGCGCCTTCCCCGGCCTGGCCGGCATGGACCTGGCCAAGGTGGTCTCCACCCAGAAGGCCTACAACTGGACCGAGACCGAATGGCGTCTGGGCCGCGGCTATGGCCAGCAGATCACCCCGAAATTCCACGTGGTCGCCTTCGACTACGGCGTCAAGTACAACATCCTGCGCATGCTGGCCGAGCGCGGCTGCAAGGTCACCGTGCTGCCGGCGCAAGCCACTGCTGCCGAGGCGCTGGCCCTGAATCCGGACGGCATCTTCCTCTCCAACGGTCCTGGCGATCCGGAACCCTGTGATTACGCCATCGCCGCGTCCAAGGAACTGATCGAGCGCGGCATCCCGACCTTCGGTATCTGCCTGGGTCACCAGATCATGGCCCTGGCCTCCGGCGCCAAGACCCTCAAGATGAAGTTCGGCCACCACGGCGCCAACCACCCGGTGCAGGACCTGGATAGCAAGCAGGTGATGATCACCTCGCAGAACCACGGTTTCGCCGTGGACCAGGCGACCCTGCCGGCCAACTGCCGCGTGACCCACGTCTCGCTCTTCGACGGTTCGCTGCAAGGCTTCGAGCGTACCGACAAACCTGCTTTCTGCTTCCAGGGCCACCCCGAAGCATCCCCTGGACCGCATGACATCGCTCCCCTGTTCGACAAGTTCGTGGCGATGATGGAGAAGAAACAAAATGCCTAAGCGTACTGACATCAAAAGCATCCTGATCATTGGCGCTGGCCCGATCATCATCGGCCAGGCCTGCGAATTCGACTATTCCGGCGCCCAGGCCTGCAAGGCCCTGCGTGAAGAAGGCTTCAAGGTCATCCTGGTCAACAGCAACCCGGCCACCATCATGACCGACCCGGAAATGGCTGATGCCACCTACATCGAGCCGATCACCTGGCAAGCTGTCGAGCGCATCATCGCCAAGGAAAAGCCGGACGCCATCCTGCCGACCATGGGCGGCCAGACCGCGCTGAACTGCGCGCTGGACCTGCACCGCAACGGCGTGCTGGACAAGTACAAGGTCGAGCTGATCGGCGCGACTCCGGAAGCCATCGACAAGGCCGAAGACCGCTCCAAGTTCAAGCAGGCCATGACCAAGATCGGCCTGGGTTCGGCCCGTTCGGGTGTGTCGCACACGATGGAAGAATCGTGGGCGGTGCAGAAGACCATCGGCTTCCCGGTCATCATCCGTCCGTCCTTCACCATGGGCGGCACCGGCGGCGGCATCGCCTACAACGCCGAAGAATTCGAAACCATCTGCAAGCGCGGCCTGGAGGCTTCGCCGACGTCCGAGCTGCTGATCGAAGAATCGCTGATCGGCTGGAAGGAATACGAAATGGAAGTGGTCCGCGACAAGGCGGACAACTGCATCATCGTCTGCTCCATCGAAAACCTGGACCCGATGGGCGTGCACACTGGTGACTCCATCACGGTCGCGCCGGCACAGACGCTGACCGACAAGGAATACCAGATCATGCGTAACGCCTCGCTGGCGGTGCTGCGTGAAATCGGTGTGGATACCGGCGGCTCCAACGTGCAGTTCTCGGTCAACCCGGCCGATGGCCGCATGATCGTCATCGAAATGAACCCGCGCGTCTCGCGTTCATCGGCACTGGCCTCCAAGGCCACCGGCTTCCCGATCGCCAAGATCGCCGCCAAGCTGGCCGTGGGCTTCACCCTCGACGAATTGCGCAACGAGATCACCGGCGGCGCGACCCCGGCGTCCTTCGAGCCGTCCATCGACTACGTCGTGACCAAGATCCCGCGCTTCACCTTCGAGAAATTCCCGCAGGCCGACAAGCACCTGACCACCCAGATGAAGTCCGTGGGTGAAGTCATGGCCATCGGCCGCACCTTCCAGGAATCCTTCCAGAAAGCCCTGCGCGGCCTGGAAGTGGGCGTGGATGGCATGAACGAAAAGACCACCGACCGCGAACTGATCGAGAAGGAACTGGGCGAACCCGGTCCGGACCGCATCTGGTACGTGGGCGATGCCTTTGCCCAAGGCTTCTCGTTGGAAGAAGTGCACGGCCTGACCCACATCGACCCGTGGTTCCTGTCGCAGATCAAGGAGATCGTCGATATCGAACTGTGGCTGGAAAAGGACGTCGCGCTGGAGTCGCTGGACAAGGCCACCCTGTTCCAGCTGAAGCAGAAGGGCTTCTCGGATCGCCGCCTGGCCAAGCTGTTGAAGACCACCGACACCGCCGTGCGCGAGCAGCGCAAGAAGCTGGGTGTGCGTCCGGTCTTCAAGCGTGTCGATACCTGTGCGGGCGAGTTCTCGACCGATACCGCCTACATGTATTCGACCTATGACGAAGAGTGCGAATCCAACCCGACCGACAAGAAGAAGATCATGGTGCTGGGCGGTGGCCCGAACCGTATCGGCCAGGGTATCGAATTCGACTACTGCTGCGTGCATGCCGCGCTGGCCATGCGTGACGATGGTTACGAAACCATCATGGTCAACTGCAACCCGGAAACCGTTTCGACCGACTACGACACCTCCGACCGCCTGTACTTCGAGCCGGTGACGCTGGAAGACGTGCTGGAAATCGTCGACAAGGAAAAGCCGGTTGGCGTGATTGTCCAGTACGGCGGCCAGACCCCGCTGAAGCTGGCGCTGGACCTGGAAGCCAATGGCGTGCCCATCGTCGGCACGTCGCCCGACATGATCGACGCCGCCGAAGACCGCGAGCGTTTCCAGAAGCTGCTGCAGGACCTGGGCCTGCGCCAGCCGCCCAACCGTACCGCCCGTACCGAAGCCGACGCGCTGCAACTGGCGCAGGAAATCGGTTACCCGCTGGTGGTGCGTCCGTCCTACGTGCTGGGTGGCCGCGCCATGGAAATCGTCCACGAGCAGCGTGACCTGGAGCGCTACATGCGCGAAGCCGTCAAGGTCTCGCATGACTCGCCGGTGCTGCTGGACCGCTTCCTGAACGATGCCATCGAAGTGGACGTGGATTGCCTCTCCGACGGTGAACGTACCTTCATCGGCGGCGTGATGGAGCACATCGAACAGGCTGGCGTGCACTCTGGCGACTCGGCTTGCTCGCTGCCGCCGTATTCGCTGTCCACGGAAACGATTGAAGAACTGAAGCGCCAGACCGCGCTGATGGCCAAGGGCCTGAACGTGGTCGGCCTGATGAACGTGCAGTTCGCCATCCAGCAAAGCGAAGTCGATGGCAAGACCGTCGATACCGTCTTCGTGCTGGAAGTGAACCCGCGCGCCTCGCGTACCGTGCCCTTCGTCTCCAAGGCCACCGGCCTGCAACTGGCCAAGATTGCCGCCCGCTGCATGGTCGGCCAGTCGCTGGACAGCCAGGGCATCAAGAACGAAGTCGTGCCGCCTTACTACAGCGTCAAGGAAGCCGTGTTCCCGTTCGTCAAGTTCCCGGGCGTGGACACCATCCTCGGCCCCGAGATGAAGTCCACCGGTGAAGTCATGGGTGTGGGCAAGACCTTCGGCGAAGCCTTCGTGAAGTCGCAGATGGGCGCCGGCGTGAAGCTGCCGAAGTCGGGCAAGGTCTTCCTGTCGGTGAAGAACAGCGACAAGCCGCGTGCCGTGCAAGTAGCGCGCGATCTGGTGGCGCTGGGCTTCTCGATTGTCGCCACCAAGGGGACGGCGGCTGCCATCAGCGCTGCCGGTCTCCCGGTGGCCACCGTCAACAAGGTGGTGGAAGGCCGTCCGCACATCGTGGACATGGTCAAGAACAACGAGATCGCCCTGGTGGTCAACACCGTGGAAGAAAAGCGCAACGCCATTGCCGACTCCGGAGCGATCCGTACCTCGGCCCTGGCCGCCCGCGTGACCACCTTTACCACCATCGCCGGTGCCGAAGCAGCAGTGGAAGGGATGCGCCATCTGGAGTCCTTGGACGTCTACGATTTACAAGGCCTGCATAAAGCTATACACTAAACCCACAACACGTTACTTTGTCGGCAGTATCTGACGCCGGCAAGCGCAGAGGGCATCTGAGCAATCGATGCCCTCTCTGACTTTTGGACGACACCCTGCGGCCACAACATGTTCAATGTTGCAGGGCAGATCCGTCCGGGGACGCTAAGGACATGACGCCACCGTGCCGCCGTTACAACGGCACCCGCTTGGCGTCATGTCCTTAGCGGCTCTGAGTCAGGAGCGCGTGTTGTTGAAGAGCTGACGGAATCCTGCAGCAACGGTCCGCATACCAGCCAGAATGTTCCCGCAAAGACGATGCTTGTCCGCCAGGTTGGCGGCGATGCTGTCCTTTTGCGTGTTCGCTGGCTCGCGGACCTTGGATGCGTCCTCCGTGTAACCCTAACCTTGAGCAAGAGACTTATGAGCACAGTTCCCCTTACCAAGCGTGGCGCCGAACTTCTGAAGGAAGAATTGCACCGTTTGAAAACCAAAGACCGTCCGGAAGTCATCAACGCGATCGCCGAAGCGCGCGCGCAGGGCGACTTGTCGGAAAACGCCGAATACGAGTCGGCCAAGGAGCGACAGGCCTTCATCGAAGGCCGCATCGCTGACCTGGAAGGCAAGCTGGGCGCGGCCCAGATCGTCGATCCGGCCGAACTGAACGCGGAAGGCCGCGTGGTCTTCGCCTCCACCGTGGACCTGGAAAACCTGGACAGCGGCGAGAAGGTGACCTACCAGATCGTCGGCCTGGACGAGGCCGACATCAAGGAATCCAAGGTCTCCGTGACCTCGCCCATCGCCCGCGCCCTGATCGGCAAGAGCGCTGGCGACGTCGTGGCGGTGGAAGCCCCGTCGGGTCTGAAGGAATACGAGATCCTGGAAGTGCGCTACGTCTGACGTGGCATCAGGCGGCCTGTCTGCGGATAGGCCGCCGCAGCGATCCCTCCAGCAAGGATGTGATCTGCTGCAAACTCCGACGAGCCGGAAATGAAAATGCCCGCATCAGCGGGCATTCTGTTTTTTGGACCGCAGCAAGCTGCAGCCCGGTGGGCGAACGACAATCAGCCGAGGGACTTCTTGGTGCTGCGCTGGCGCGGCTTGGCCTTCTTGACCAGGCCACCGGCGGTGATGCGCTCGTTACCCTTGAGCATGACCTTGCTCACCGAAGGGCGCTTGGTGGCGTGCGACTTGACGATGGTCACTTCGCGCAGGCCGCCCTTGGCGCCGGCAGCGGCTTTCTTGCCCTCGTCCTTCTGCGGGCGATACAGCACCAGCAGCTTGCCGATGTGTTGCACCGGGGCGGCCTTGAGCTCGGCGCAGATGGTTTCGTAGATCGCGATGCGGGCTTCGCGGTCGTCGCCGAAGACGCGTACCTTGATCAGGCCGTGGGCGTTCAGGCTCTTGTCGATTTCCTTCATCACGGATTCGGACAGGCCGCTTTCGCCAACCATCACAACGGGGTTCAAGCCATGGGCCTGGGCGCGCAGTTCGCTGCGCTCGGCGGGAGTCAATGTCAACATGGGAGTGCAGGTTCGGGACGGTGTCTCGGCGGCGCCAAGTTGTCCCTCAATGAGATAAAACCAGTATTCTACGCGAATGGCAAAGAACAAACTGAACAAAAACTGGTTACACGACCATATCAACGACCCTTATGTGAAGCTTGCACAGAAGGAGGGCTATCGTGCGCGCGCCGCCTACAAACTCAAGGAAATCGACGAGGAAGAGCGGCTCATCAAGCCTGGCCAGGTGATCGTCGATCTCGGCTGCACCCCCGGCAGCTGGTGCCAGTACGTGCGCAACAAGCTGGCCGGTGCGCAGGGCGGAGGCATCCATGGCACCATCATCGGCCTGGACATCCTGCCAATGGACCCGATTGCCGACGTCCACTATATTCAGGGCGACTTCCGCGAGGAGGAGCCGGTGCGCCAGCTGGAAGCCGTGCTGGACGGTCGCAAGGCCGACCTGGTGCTCTCGGACATGGCGCCCAACCTGTCCGGGGTAGCCATCGCCGACGCTGCCCGTGTGGAGTACCTGATCGACCTGGCCATCGATTTTGCGCAGCTACACATGAAACCTGGCGGCTCCTTGCTGGTCAAGTGTTTCAACGGGACTGGCTACAACGAGCTGGTGCATAAATTCCGGGCCGAATTCAAGACCGTGATGTCAAAAAAGCCCAAGGCCAGTCGCGATAAGTCGTCGGAAATCTTTCTTCTAGGGAAAATCCTGAAAAATCCTCGCAGCTAAATCGGTTAAAGTTGATGCGCAACAGCGTCAGAAGCTCGGTTTGAGCGCAAAATCTGCCAGATTTCTCTTCAGATGCTGCGTTTTCCTGACTTGTTTTGCCTGATTTCAGCCTCATATCGATTTTCAGGAATCGTCTGATTGCCTCTACCGGCTGTCCAGGACTGCTGATGGCGAAATGACAAGCCTGCTTCCAGAGGTAGCCCGCACGCGATGTTGCGTTGCGTGAGCGCACGCCGGGAGCAGGGCGGACGGCGGTTTTCTGTGTAAGGGTGTTTGAATCCGGGTAAAATCGGAGCATACAAAGGCAACGTGGCGCCCAGGCGTCGGAGGAGTTCCAGTGAACAATATGTTTTCCAAGGCTGCCATCTGGGTAGTCATCGCGCTCGTGCTGTTTATGGTGTTCAAGCAGTTCGACAGCCGCAGCATGGCGACCAACGCCAAGGCGATCGCGTATTCCGACTTCATCTCCGAGGTCAAGGCAGGCCACATCAAGGATGCGACCATCGAGGATCGCACCATCGTGGCCACCACCCAGGATGGCACCAAGGTCAAGACCGCGGCGACCTATCTGGATCGCGGCCTGGTCGGCGACCTGCTCAACAATGGCGTCAAGTTCGACGTCAAGCAACCGGAAGAGCAATCCTTCCTGTCGCAAGTCTTCATTTCGTGGTTCCCGATGCTGTTGTTGATCGGCGTCTGGATCTTCTTCATGCGCCAGATGCAGGGTGGCGGCAAGGGCGGTGCGTTCTCCTTCGGCAAGTCCAAGGCGCGCATGCTCGATGAAAACAGCAATTCCGTCACCTTTGCTGACGTCGCCGGTTGCGACGAAGCCAAGGAAGAAGTGCAGGAGCTGGTCGAGTTCCTGCGCGACCCCACCAAGTTCCAGAAGCTGGGCGGCCGTATCCCCCACGGCGTGCTGATGGTCGGTCCCCCGGGTACCGGTAAGACCCTGCTGGCGCGCGCCATCGCCGGCGAAGCCAAGGTGCCGTTCTTCACCATTTCCGGTTCGGACTTCGTGGAAATGTTCGTCGGCGTGGGTGCTTCCCGTGTCCGCGACATGTTCGAGAACGCCAAGAAGCACGCACCCTGCATCATCTTCATCGACGAAATCGACGCCGTCGGCCGCCATCGTGGCGCCGGCATGGGCGGCGGCAATGACGAACGCGAACAGACCCTGAACCAGATGCTGGTGGAGATGGACGGTTTCGAAGCCAACTCCGGCGTCATCGTGATCGCCGCCACCAACCGCGCCGACGTGCTGGACAAGGCGCTGCTGCGTCCGGGACGCTTCGACCGCCAGGTGATGGTCGGCCTGCCCGACATCCGTGGCCGCGAACAGATCCTCTACGTCCACATGCGCAAGGTGCCCATCGCCCCTGACGTCAAGGCCGACATCCTGGCCCGTGGCACGCCCGGTTTCTCCGGCGCCGATCTGGCCAACCTGGTCAACGAAGCCGCCCTGTTCGCCGCCCGCCGCAACAAGCGTCTGGTCGAGATGCAGGACTTCGAGGACGCCAAGGACAAGATCGTCATGGGTCCGGAACGCAAGTCGGCCGTGATGCGCGAGGAAGAGCGCCGCAACACTGCCTACCACGAGTCCGGCCACGCTGTCGTCGCCAAGCTGCTGCCCAAGGCCGATCCGGTCCACAAGGTGACCATCATGCCGCGTGGCTATGCCCTGGGCCTGACCTGGCAGCTGCCGGAACATGACCGCGTGAACATGTACAAGGACAAGATGCTGGAAGAGATCTCGATCCTCTTCGGTGGTCGTATCGCTGAAGAAATCTTCATGCACCAGATGTCCACCGGCGCTTCCAACGACTTCGAGCGCGCTACCAAGCTGGCCCGGGCCATGGTCACCCGCTACGGCATGTCCGTGACCCTGGGTACCATGGTGTATGAAGATTCGGAGCAGGACGCCTACTTTGGCCGCATGTCCTCCAAGACCGTCTCCGAAGCCACCCAGCAAAAGGTGGACGCCGAAATCCGCAGCATCCTGGACGAGCAATACGCCCTGGCCCGTCGCCTGCTGGAAGAGCATCGTGACAAGGTCGACGTGATGGCCAAGGCCCTGCTGGAATGGGAAACCCTGGACGCCGACCAGGTCAACGACATCATGAACGGCGACGAACCGCGTCCGCCGCGCAATGGCGTACCGGCCAAGAAGTCGCCTTCGGACAACAACCGTTCCGGCGATGTCTCGCCCAATGCCACGGCCCCGGCCTGATGGCGACGGCAGATGCACGGTAGCAAGGAAGGTGAGGAGTGATCCTCACCTTTTTTCTTTTTCAGCCCTGATCAAAAAGACAAGATCAGGCGGTGTATCATGCATCGCCTGGCGTCCTGCCAAGGACGCGCAGCAAAAGTTTTCCGCACCACCACACAAGCAAGATGACGCAAGCATTCCTCAAATGCGGCAGGTTCCGCCTGTCGGTACAGCAAGGCCGTCGCCCCCTGGTGATGGGCATTCTCAATGTCACGCCGGACTCCTTCTCGGACGGCGGCCGTCACCAGCGCCTGGACATGGCCCTGACCCATGCCGAGCAGATGATCGCCGATGGCGTGGACATCATCGATATCGGCGGCGAATCGACCCGCCCCGGCATCGCGCCGCTGTCGCTGGAAGAGGAGCTGGAACGCGTGCTGCCGGTGATCTACGCCCTGCGCGACTGTGGCAAACCGCTCTCGCTGGATACCTACAAGCCCGCCGTCATGCGTGAAGCGCTGCTGGCCGAGGTGGACATGATCAATGACATCAACGGTTTCCGCGCAGAAGGCGCCATCGAGGCGGTTGTGGACAGCGAAGCCGGGCTCTGCGTGATGCACATGCAGGGCCAGCCGCAGACCATGCAGCAGGCGCCGCAGTACCACGACGTGGTCGGCGAGGTCGAGGCTTTCCTGCAACAACAGGTGGACCTGATGCGCCAGTCCGGTATTGCTCGCGAGCGTATTTGTATTGATCCCGGTTTTGGCTTTGGCAAGACAGTGGAGCATAATCTCGCCTTGCTGAAGAATACCCGGCGCCTGATCCGGCACCTGGGTTTGCCGCTGTTGGCGGGAATGTCGCGCAAATCGATGATCGGCGCGGTGACCGGCAAGCCGCTGGAGCGGCGCATGGCCGGCAGCATCGGCGCGGCGCTGGTGGCCGCCCAGCAGGGTGCGATGATCATCCGGGTGCATGACGTGGCCGAGACGGTCGATGCCCTCACCATGTGGCAGGCCGGACGGGAAGACGCCTGAGCGGGTCAGCGGGCAAGGGTATTCAGGATGATGCGGCCGGCCTGGACGCATCATGGGAGATGGACCGTGGGGGGCACAGGTCCGCAAGACAAAAGGAAAAGGACAGATATGGCAGCAAAGTATTTCGGCACCGATGGCGTGCGTGGTCGCGTGGGCGTGGCGCCCATCACTCCGGATTTCGTCATGCGCCTGGGTTATGCCGCCGGCAAGGTGCTGGCCAAGGCCAAGGATGGCATGACCCGTCCCACGGTCCTGATCGGCAAGGACACCCGTATTTCCGGCTACATGCTGGAAGCCGCGCTGGAAGCCGGCTTTGCCGCCGCCGGCGTGGACGTCTGGCTGGCCGGTCCGCTGCCTACCCCGGCCGTGGCCTATCTGACCCGTGCGCTGCGGCTCTCGGCGGGCGTGGTGATTTCGGCTTCGCACAATCCCTACCACGACAATGGCATCAAGTTCTTCTCGGCCACCGGCAACAAGCTGCCGGACTCGGTCGAGGCCGATATCGAGGCCGCGCTTGAACAGCCCATGGATTGCGTGCCCTCCGAGAAGCTGGGCAAGGCGCGCCGCCTGTCAGACGCGCCCGGCCGCTACATCGAGTTCTGCAAGAGCACCTTCCCCAACGCCATGAACCTGCGTGGCATGCGCCTGGTGGTCGATTGCGCCCATGGCGCGGCCTACAATATCGCCCCGCACGTGTTCCACGAGCTGGGCGCGGAGGTCATCACCATCGGCAACCAGCCGGATGGCCTGAACATCAATGAAGACTGCGGCGCCACTGCACCCAAGACCCTGGTGGCCTCGGTGCGCGAATTCCGCGCCGACCTGGGCATCGCACTCGACGGCGATGCCGACCGGCTCATCATGGTCGATGGCGAAGGCCGTATCTACAACGGCGACGAGCTGCTGTACCTGATGGTCAAGGATCGCCTGGCCACCGGTCCGGTGCATGGCGCGGTCGGCACACTGATGACCAACATGGCGCTGGAAGTGGCCTTCAAGAAGATGGGCGTGCCCTTCGAGCGCGCCAAGGTGGGCGACCGCTATGTGCTGGAAGTCCTGCAGGAAAAGGGCTGGGTGCTGGGCGGCGAGGGCTCCGGCCACCTGCTGGCGCTGGACAAGCACACCACCGGCGACGGCATCGTCTCGGCCTTGCAGGTGCTGTCGGCCTTGAAGCGCAGCGGCAAGACCTTGGCCGAGCTGACCGCCGATATTTCCATGTATCCTCAGTCGCTGGTCAATGTGAAGATTCCCGCTGGCTACGACTGGAAATCCAATACCGCGCTGCAAGCCGAGAAGGCTGCCGTGGAAGAGGAACTGGGCGAACGCGGCCGCGTACTGTTGCGCCCCTCCGGCACCGAGCCGCTGATCCGCGTGATGGTGGAAGCCCAGCAGGCCGACCTGGCGCGCAGCATGGCGCAGCGCATTGCGGCCAAGGTGCTTTGAGCCCGGTCTTGTTCAGTATTCAGTGTTGCGGATAGAAGGACGATGCCAAAAGAGTTACCCCACATCCTGATGGTCGAGGACGAACCCAGCATCGCGGAGCTGTTGCGCTTCACGATGCAGGGGGCGGGCTTTGCCACCACCATCGCCACCGACGTGGCGCAGGCGAGGAAGCATATCGCCGAGTCGCTGCCCCATGTGGTGTTGCTGGACTGGATGTTGCCCGACAGTTCCGGCCTGGTCTTGTTGAACGAATTGCGGCGCGACCAGCGCACCGCCAGCCTGCCGGTGATCATGCTGACCGCCAAGGGGATGGAAGAAGACAAGGTCAAGGGCTTGAACGAGGGCGCGGATGACTACGTCACCAAGCCTTTCTCGCCCAAGGAACTGGTGGCGCGGGTGCAGGCGCTGTTGCGTCGCAAGGCGCCGGAGATCGGCAGCCAGGCGCTGAAGTATCGCGACATCAGCATCGACGTCGAACGACGCCAGGTCTCGGTGGCCGACAAGCCGGTGTTGCTGGACCAGGCCGAGTTCAAGCTGTTGCGCTACCTGGTGGCGCATCCGGAGCGGATCTTCTCGCGCGCCCAGCTGCTGGACAAGGTCTGGGGCGACCATACCTTCATCGAAGAGCGCACCGTGGATGTCCATATCATGCGGCTGCGCAAGTCGCTGGGCGACCTGGCTCACTATGTGCAGACGGTGCGCGGCATGGGCTACAAGCTCAGCGCCGAACAGTAAGCGCCGGCCCCCCAGATGCTGCATCAGCAAGGCGATCCACGGATCGCCTTTTTTACGTCCTGACAGCCTCGGCGTTCAATCCAGCGGCACGCTGCGATAGCGGTTCACCTCTGCCGCCGAGACCAGATCGCCCTGGTTACCCCAACTGGTGCGCACGTAGGAAACCACTGCGGCCACCTCCTGGTCACTCAGTTGCGGACCGAAGGGCGGCATGCCAAAGGGATAGGGGTTGCCCGCCGTGGAGGGGGGGAAGCCGCCATTGAGCACGGCCCGGATGGCGTTGGCTGGATGTGGGCCGGCAATGGCGTGGTTGCCCGCCAGCGGCGGGTAGTCGGGCGCGCTGCCCTGGCCCTTGCCGCCATGGCAGTCCACGCACAGGGTGCCATAGAGCTGCTTGCCTTGCTTCAGGATGCGCTCGGCCTCGGCGGGTTCTACCGGAGCAGGTCGCGCCGTGTCGTCCGCAGCGCTGGCCGGCAGGGATTTCAGATAAACCGCCATGGCGCTGACATCCGCATCGTTCAGGTACTGGAGGCTGCGACCGACGATTTCCGACATCGGCCCTAGCGTCACTGCATGGGGAGAGACGCCCGTCTTGAGCAGGGCGGCGATATCCGCAGTACTCCAGTCTTGCAGGCCATCTGTCCCTCCGTGCAAGGGCGGCGCATACCATTGCAGCGCCGGGATCACGCCGCCCGCCAGCGCCAGCGGCTCAATGCTTGCGCCCAGCCGGTTGCGTGCGCTATGGCAAGCGCTGCAATGGCCCGCGCCTTGCACCAGATAGGCGCCGCGATTCCATTGGGCATCCTGGCGGGGATCGGGTTGGTAGCTTTGCGGCGTGAAGTAGAGTGCGCGCCATAGTCCCAGCAGCATGCGCTGGTCGTAGGGAAAGCGCAGCGCATGGGCTTGGTTGGCGCGTGCCACGGGTGGCAGGCTTTGCAGGTAGGCGAACAGCGCATCGCTGTCTGCGCGGCTCAAGCGGGTATAGCTGGTATAGGGGAAGGCCGGATACAGGAATTGCCCGTCCTTGCCGCGCCCATGATGCAGGGCGCGCCAGAAGTCGTCGGCGCTCCATTGGCCGATCCCGGTGGCTTTGTCGGGGGTGATGTTGCTGGTGTAGAGGGTGCCGAAAGGGGAGGCGATGGCGCGGCCGCCAGCGTAGGGGGTGCCGCCGCGCGCGGTATGGCAGGCCATGCAGTTGCCGGCGCGCGCCAGGTATTGGCCTTGCGCCAGCTGGCGCGTGGGGGCGGGGGCGGGAGCAACCACGCCGCGATCTTCCGGGCGTAGCCATTGCCAGCCGATGACGGCGGCTGGCAGCGCGATCAGCAATGCGGCAGTGGCGCCCAGGCTCTTGAGCAGGTGCGTGCGCTTCATCGCTGCACTCCCGCCTGCGGTTGACTGCCACAGTGCTGCGGCAGCGGCTCTGGGAGCGTTGGTGCAGGTGCGTAGTCCGCCGGCACGGTCTGGGCGCTGAGCCAGCTGCTGGCCGCATTGATCTCTTCGGGGCTGAGCGCACGTGCGACGGCAGCCATGCAGTCAGGCGTCTTTGCCGTGCGGTCGCCATTGCGCCAGGCGCCCAATTGGGCATTGATGTAGTCGCGCGGCAGACCCAGCAACCCGGGGATGCCAGGTTGGACGCCACCCAGACTGGGCGCATGGCAGGCGATGCAGGCCGGTATGCGCCGCTGCGGATCGCCTTCCGCGACCAGACGGCGGCCGCGCTCCAGCACGGTGGCGCTGGCCTCATTCGGGGCCGGCGGCGAATAGGGCGGATGCTGGTCAGCGAAAAAGCGCGCGATCTGCTGCAGATAATCGTCGGACAGGTTGGCCAGCAGGTAATTCATCATCGGATAGCGCCGCTGTCCATCGCGGAAGCTCTGCAACTGATTCAGGAGATAGGCCTCAGGCTTGCCCGCGATGCGGGGATAGTAGCCATCAGCGGTGGCGCGCCCTTGCTTGCCATGACAGGCGGTACAGGCCGCCATGCGTTCGGCCATGCCCGCAATGGCAGCTGGCGCAGCCTCTGGGGCCGCTGCCGTCGCCAAGCCGCATGCCATCCCTATCCCCAGCACGATGGCTGCCGTCCCCTTCACATTTTTATTGAGCAAGCGCATGAACCTATTGTAGTCCAAGCCTTGCCCCTGCTTGCAGCTTTGCAAGCCTGGACGCAGCAGCTACAATAGCGGCCTTGCTGCCCCCGTAGCTCAGTGGATAGAGCGATCCCCTCCTAAAGACAATTGGGCAGCGGCTGCCGAAAGGCGCCGCGTGAATGGAGTCAAATTCGGTGAACCCTGACAGCGCCTGGTCCCTGCGACTGCGCGGCTGCTGGCAATACCGAGCCAAGCCAGTTTCCGAGATGGATGGAAACCGGAAGGTGTAGAGACTAGACGGCTCCGGCCTGTAGGCATGTGCGGCATCAGGCACAGGCCCATGGTCAAGGTATAGTCCAGACCACAAACGTTCTCCGGTGGCGAAAGCCATAGTGGTATGAAGGGATAGGTCACACGTTCGATCCGTGTCGGGGGCGCCAGCATAAAAAAAGCGCAGAGGGCAACCTCTGCGCTTTTTCGTTTTCAGCTTCGCCTTCAGCCTCTCCCTCTGCATCAGGAAGAGGCTTTCTTTCAATGACCCTGGTTGGTGCTTTCCAGGAAACGCCGCGCATTTTCATTGGGGGCGCGCGTACCATTGGTCGCCGGTGCAGTGCCAGGGACATTCGGTTCCGGCTGCGCGCCACCCGGCGCAGCCGGAGCCTGGCTCGGCGTCCATCCGAAGAAGTTCGAGATCGCATCCACCACCGTCACGCCCACATTGGTCACCAGACCGTTATTCGGGGTGAAGTTGTCGTAGTAGGGCTCGCCATCGATGAAGCGGATGCCTTCAGGCACCGGCAAGTCGAATTGCGGCACACCCTTCAAGGCCTTGGCCATGTAGTCGACCCAGATCGGCAGCGCAAGCTGCGCGCCGAATTCCTTGCTGCCCAGGCTCTTGGGCTGGTCATAGCCCATCCAGACGACCGTCGCCAGGGTGCGCTGGTAACCGGCGAACCAGCCATCGACGGCGTCATTGGTGGTGCCGGTCTTGCCGGCCAGGTCGCTGCGGCCGATGCTGTTGCTGCGCGCGCCCGTACCCCCCTGGGCCACCGACTTGAGCATGCTGGTCATCATGTAGCTGTTGCGCTCCGACACCACACGCGGCGCGCCATTGCCCACGATCAGCGGCTCGGCCTTGGACAGCGCCTGGCCGCGTGCATCGGTGATCTGCGAGATCAGGTAGGGCTGGACCTTGTAGCCGCCGTTGGCAAACACCGAGTAGGCCGCCGAGAGCTGCAGCGGATTGGTCTGGCCCGCACCCAGCGCCATGGGCAGGTAGGGCGGTACCTTGTCGGCGTCGAAACCGTAGGTGCCGGTGATGAAGTCCTTGGCATAGGGCACGCCGATGTAATCCAGCGTACGGATGGCCACCAGGTTCACCGACTTCTGCAGGGCCGTGCGCACGGTGATGGGACCGGCCGGGGTCTCATCGTCCTTGGGCTCCCAGTTCGGCTGGCCGGGGCCGGCAGGATAGGAGACCGGGGCATCGTTGACGATGGAGGCCGGCGCAAAACCCTTCTCCAGTGCTGCCGAGTAGATGAAGGGCTTGAAGGTGGAGCCAGGCTGGCGCCAGGCTTGCGTGACGTGGTTGAAATTGTTCTGGGTGAAGTCGAAGCCGCCGACCAGCGCGCGGATCGCGCCATCCTGCGGCACCACCGACACCAGCGCGGCTTCCACCTGCGGCAGTTGCACCACCTGCCAGTTCTGCTTGGCGTCCTGCATCACGCGGATCAGTGCGCCGGGGCCGATGCGGATGTCCTTCTTGGCCTTTTCCGACAGGGCCGACGCCACGAAGCGTAGTGCCTCGCCCTTGATGCTGATCTTGTCGCCGCTACGCAGCACGGCGTCGATCTGCTTGGGGCTGGCCGCGACTACCACCGCGGCCAGGATGTCGTCGTTGTCCGGATGGTCATCCATCACGTCATCGATGGCGGCAGCGCGGTCCTCGGCATTGGCGGGCAGCTCGATGGTCTCTTCCGGGCCGCGATAGCCGTGGCGGCGGTCGTAATCCATCACGCCCTTGCGCACGGCCAGGTAAGCCGCTTGCTGGTCGGCTGCATTGACGGTGGTATAGACGTTGAAGCCCTGGGTGTAGGTGTCTTCCTTGTACTGCGCATAGACCATCTGGCGCACCATTTCATTCACATACTCGGCGTGAATGTTGTATTGGCTGCCCGGTGCGCGCACCTTCAGCTCTTCCTTGGCGGCCTTTTCATATTGCGCCTTGGTGATGAAGCCCACGTCCAGCATGCGCTGCAGGATGTACTGCTGGCGGATATGGGCGCGCTTGGGATTGACGATGGGGTTGTAGGCTGAGGGCGCCTTGGGCAGGCCGGCCAGCATGGCCGCTTCGGCCAGGGTGACGTCCTTGAGGTCCTTGCCGAAGTAGGTGCGGGCAGCGGCGGCGAAGCCGAAGGCGCGCTGGCCCAGGTAGATCTGGTTCATGTAGACCTCCAGGATCTGGTCCTTGGTCAGGGCATGTTCGATCTTGTTGGCCAGCAGCACTTCATAGAGCTTGCGGGAGAAGGTCTTTTCCTTGGTCAGGAAGACGTTGCGCGCCACCTGCATGGTGATGGTGCTGGCGCCTTGCGAGGCGCTGCCGCGCAGCACGTCGGTGACCAGCGCACGGGCGATGCCGATCCAGTCGATGCCGCCGTGTTCATAGAAGCGATAGTCTTCGATGGCCAGCACGGCGTTCTTCATGTCGGCCGGAATGTCGTCCAGCTTGACCAGGCTGCGCTTTTCTTCCCCGAACTCGCCCAGCAGCACCTTGTCTTCGGACCAGATGCGCAGCGGCACCTTGGGGCGATAGTCGGTGATCAGGTCCAGCGAGGGCAGGCGCGGATTGATGAAGATCAGGGCATAGACCACCAGCAGCGCGCCGGCGACGCCCAGGCCAAGGATGGACAGTCCGATGAACTTGGCAATGTTGGGGTTGAGAAAACCGCGCTGTCGGGCGAGCGGTCGGGAATGCGGGCGGGGAAGCGTTGGCAGAGGCATGGGATGAGCGGAAATCGGGATGCGCTATCTTACAGCATCGGGCCGCCAGGCCGGCGCAGGGCGCTCGGCCAATGCTTAACCAGTTGTAACATGGGACTTCTTCGACGCTGAAATTCGAGTATCTGTCGCTATTTGTCGTCAGGACCGTTGCTACAGTGCAAACCGAGGGCGTCATTGGCTGGGCTTGTCGGCATTCCTGCGCTTAAATCAGCATTTCAGCGGCGCAGTCGGTACAATGCCGCTCTTGCGCTTTTTCCCGCATCAAGCGCCTCCGCATTCATCCTGCGCGGCCCTGGCCGACGCACTCACGCAGATCACGCACGCTATGGCAGTCATTTCCCTCTCCGACGCACAACTGGCCTTCGGCCACGTCGCCCTCCTGGATCACGCCGAATTCTCGCTGGAGACCGGCGAACGCATCGGCCTGATCGGCCGCAACGGCACCGGCAAGTCCTCGCTGCTGAAGATCATCGCGGGTCGCTCCAAGCTGGACGACGGCCTCCTGGTCATGCAGCAGAACCTGAAGATCGCCTACGTCGATCAGGAACCGCATTTCCCGGAAGAGATGACCGTCTTCGACGCCGTGGCCTCGGGCCTGGGCGAGCTGCCGGCGCTGCTGGCCGAATATGAAGCCATCACCGGCCAGTTCGGCGGCGACAATGACGACGCCCTGCTGGAACGCATGCACCAGATCCAGACCGTGCTGGATGCGGCTGATGCCTGGTCTATCGGCAACAAGGTCGAGACCACGCTGGACAAGCTCAACCTGAACCGCGATGCCCGCATCGGCGAGCTCTCCGGCGGCATGAAGAAGCGCGTGGCCCTGGCCTGCGGCCTGGTCGGCAACCCCGACGTGCTGCTGCTGGACGAACCGACCAACCACCTCGACTTCGGCTCCATCCTGTGGCTGGAAGGCCTGCTGCGCGACTTCAAGGGCAGCCTCCTCTTCATCACCCACGACCGTAGTTTCCTGGACAACGTCTCCACCCGCATCATCGAACTGGATCGCGGCAAGATCCTGTCCTTCCCCGGCAACTTCACCACCTACCAGGCCCGCAAGGCCGAGCTGCTGGCCAATGAAGAGGTGGAAAACGCCAAGTTCGACAAATTCCTGGCGCAGGAAGAAGTCTGGATCCGCAAGGGCGTGCAGGCCCGCCGCACCCGCGACGAAGGCCGTGTGCGCCGCCTGGAAGCCTTGCGCGTGCAGCGTAGCGAGCGCCGCGAGCGGCAAGGCCAGGTGAAGCTGGAAGTGGGCACGGGCGAGCGTTCCGGCAAGATCGTGGCGGAACTGGAGAATGTGAACAAGGCCTACGGTCCCAAGACCATCGTGCGCGACTTCAGCACCATCTTGATGCGCGGCGACAAGGTCGGCCTGATCGGCCAGAATGGCGCCGGCAAGACCACGCTGTTGAAGCTGATCCTGGGCGAGGAAGCGCCCGACAGTGGCACCGTCAAGCAGGGCACCAAGATGCAGGTGGCGTATTTCGATCAGATGCGCGCGCAGTTGAATGAAGAAACCACCTTGGCCGATACCATCGCGCCGGGCAGCGACTGGGTCGAAGTCAACGGCCAGCGCAAGCATGTGATGACCTATCTGTCGGACTTCCTGTTCGCGCCCGAGCGCGCCCGTTCGCCGGTGCGCACGCTCTCCGGCGGCGAGCGCAACCGCCTGCTGCTGGCGCGCCTGTTCGCCAAGCCGGCCAATGTGCTGGTGCTGGACGAACCGACCAACGACCTCGACATCGATACCCTGGAACTGCTGGAAGAATTGCTGGAAGAGTACGAAGGTACCGTCTTCCTGGTCAGCCACGACCGCATGTTCCTGGACAATGTGGTCACCCAGGTGATCGCCTCGGAAGGCAATGGCGTCTGGCGTGAATACGTGGGTGGTTATTCCGACTGGGAGCGCCAGCGCCCGGCGCAGCAGGCTGCTTCGTCCAAGGCCGCCGCCAAGGCTGCTGACAAGAGCGAGGTGAAGGCCGAATCGACCATGGCCGCACCGGGCGTGGCGCCCATGGCCGCCAAGAAGAAGCTGAGCTACAAGGAACAGCGTGAACTGGAAGAACTGCCCAAGCGCATCGCCGCGCTGGAAGCGGAACAGAAGGAGCTGTCCGCCAAGCTGGCCGACCCGGATCTGTACAAGAAGGGCGCCGACGAGGCCGTCAAGCTGAACCAGCGCTTTGCCGAGATCGACGAAGAATTGCTGGTGAGCCTGGAGCGCTGGGAAGAAATCGAAGGCAAGCAGTAAGCCCGCAAAGGCTGGTCAGCTCGGCTTGCGCAGCGCTTCGCGCAGGTCGGGCAGCATCTCGCGCAGGTTGGGGGCGTCCTCGGCATGGGGGCGCAGGGCCAGGTAGGCTTCCAGGTCTTCCAGCGCCGCCTGGGCCTGGCCCAGGTTGGCGTAGGCCAGTCCGCGGTCGCGCTTTTCGGTGATTTCCTCGGGCAGCAGGATGACCAGGCGCTCCTGCACATCCAGCACCTGTTGCCAGCGCTGGCTTTCCATGAAGATGGCCTTGAGGTTGCGCAACATGCGCGCCAGGATCTCGCGCGGATGCGCCGCCCGCAGATAGGCTGCCAGCGGCAGTTCATCGCCGAATTCTTCATCAGGCTGATGCGCCAGGAAAGGTTCCAGGCGCTCTTCCAGTTCTTCCCGCGAGAGGCTGGCCCCGTTCATGGGGTCGAGCACGATTTCCCCCGACTGTACCGACAGCTTCATCAGGAAATGACCGGGGAATGACACCCCCTTCATATCCAGCCCGATGTGCTGGGCCAGTTCGATATAGACCACGGCCAGCGAGATGGGGATGCCGCGCCGGGTCGAGAGCACCCGGTGGATGTAGCTGTTGTCGGGATCGTAATAATTGTTGACGTTGCCGGCGAAGGCCATTTCCTGGAAGAAGAAATGGTTGAGCATGCGCAGCTTCTGGATCTGCGAAGCGTCCGAGGGCAGGCGCTGCTTGAGCTTGGCGGCCAGCGTATCGAGCGCCATCTCCTCTTCGGCGAAATCCATTTCGGGATAGAAGTCCTGACCCAGCGTCAGGGCGGATTCGAACAGGGGAATCGAATCGTCCTGGCGCACCAGTGAAGCGAAATAGTCGAGGGAGGTGAGCGTCATGCCACCCATGCTATCAAAATATTGCGCGCTGCGTCAGGTCTGTCTGCTGTGGCAAGAAAGATCATGATTCAGCTTGCCCACAGTCTGACAAACACCTTTTGATTCACCACCTCAGCGCCGCGCAATACGCTTGAACTCGCGCAGCCGGAATCCCATGGCAAACAGCGGCCCGAAGTAGGCCAGGGCGCACACCAGCATTACCAGCGCCAGGGCGCCGATGCGCATGAGCGGATGGGCGCGCAGGGCGATCCAGTCGAAATGTCCGGCGATCCACAGCGAAGCACCCGCCAGCACCAGCAGCGCACCCGTCAGGCGCACCAGGAACAGGCCCCAGCCGGGGCGCGGTACATAGATCTGGCGGCGGCGCAGTCCGATGAACAGACACAAGGCATTCAGGCAGGCCCCCAGGCCGATGGACAGCGCCAGCCCGGCGTGGGCGAACAGGGGAACGAAGACGCTGTTCATCAGCTGGGTGGCGATGAGCACGCCCACGGCGATGATCACGGGGGTGCGGATATCCTGCTTGGCATAGAAGCCCGGCGCCAGGATCTTGACCATGACCAGGCCGATCAGACCGACCCCGTAGGCCACCAGGGCGTGGCTAGTCATGGTCACCGAAATCGCATCGAAGCGGCCATAGTGGAACAGGGTGGCCGTCAAGGGCTCGGAGAGCGTGGCCAGGGCGACGGCAGAGGGCATGGCCAGCATGAAGGTCAGGCGCAGGCCCCAGTCCAGCAGGGAGGAGTATTCTTCCATGTCCTGCGCGGCGTGGGCGTTGGACAGGCTGGGCAACAGGATGGTCCCCAGCGCCACGCCCAGGAGCGCCGTGGGGAATTCCATCAACCGGTCTGCATAGGAGAGCCAGGACACGCTGCCATGTTCCAGGCGCGAGGCAATGTTGGTATTGATCATCAGGCTGATCTGCGCCGCCGAGACGGCAAAGACGGCCGGCCCCATCTTCTTGAGCACCCGTTTGACGCCCTCATCGCGCAGGCCCAGCATGGGATTCCAGTAGAGGTGCGGCAGCATGCCGATCTTCATCAGCGCCGGCACCTGGATGGCCACCTGCAGGATGCCGCCCACCAGCACGGCAAAGGCCATCGCATAGATGGGCTGCGCCATGAAGGGGGCCACGAACAGCGAGGCGATGATGAAGGCCAGGTTCAGCAATACCGAGGTCACAGCGGGAATCTTGAATTCCTTCCAGGTATTGAGGATGCCCCCGGCCAGCGCCACGAAGGCCATGAAACCGATGTAGGGGAACATGATGCGGGTCATCAGCACCGAGGCGTGGAAGGCATCGGGGTTGTATTGCAGGCCGGTGGCGATGAAGTAGACCACAAAGGGAGTGGCCAGGATGCCGGCCACGCAGGTGGCCAGCATGACCCACATCAGCACCGTGGCGACATGGTCCACCAGGTGCTTGGTCTGTTGCTCGCCGCGCTGGTTCTTGTATTCGGCCAGGATGGGGACGAAGGCCTGCGAGAAAGCGCCCTCGGCAAACAGCCGGCGCAGCAGGTTGGGGATGCGGAAGGCGATATTGAAGGCGTCGGTATAGGCGGAAGCGCCAAAGGCACGGGCAAACAGGATTTCCCGGACCAGTCCGGTGATGCGCGAGAGCATCGTCATGCCGGAGATGGCGGCTAGGGTTTTATGCAGATTCATGGAGCGGCATTATAGCGGGGCAGGGAGGCCTGGGGCGGCGGCCAGGCGTAGGCGGGTAATGCATGCCTTGGCGCTGTAGAGTGCTACCGGGCGGATCGGTTCAGCGCGGCGGTGGGGCTGTATGGCAACGGATACCGTCCGGTTTACCGCAGATGCGGACAAGTTGGTTGCCTGCTCACGCAAATCTGGTTATAATCCAATGCTTTACAGAATTTGGCATCGCGAGTCCTAGGGGGTTTGCGGCGCAAACGACTCTCGATTTAGGATAATTTTCATGGCAAATACCGCACAGGCACGTAAGCGTGCTCGTCAAGCAGTCAAGCAAAACGCTCACAACTCGAGCCAGCGCTCGACCCTGCGCACCGCAATCAAGGCAGTTCGCAAGGCCATCGCTGCCGGCGACAAGGCTGCAGCAACCTCCGTGTTCCAATCTTCCGTGTCGACCATCGACAGCATCGCCGACAAGAAGATCATCCACAAGAACAAGGCTGCTCGCCACAAGAGCCGTCTGGCTGCTGCCCTGAAGGCCCTGGCTGCTTAATCTGCGCCTGGCTTGAACTGAAGCGCGGCTCCGCCCGCTTCAGGTTGCAGTAGATGCAGTACAAGAAAACCGCTTATTGCTAAGCGGTTTTTTGCGTTTGTATTGCCCTGTGTTCTTCCTTGCGGCCGAGGCCGGAGCGACCGCCCCGGCCCTGCTCCCTGCTTAACGAGGCAAGCCCTCGATCTGGCTGCCCGGCTGGATGTTCTTTTGCTTGAACCAGCCCTTGTTCATCTCCAGCGCGTAGACCGCCGCGCGCTTGGCGCAGTGCGAATCCAGCGTCTGTGCCTTCATGTCCTCGATGTTGATGATGACGCCTTTTTCGTCCATGAAGGCCACCGACAGGGGGATGAGGGTGTTTTTCATCCACATGCAGACCCCGGCCGGCTGCTCGAACAGGAACAGCATGCCTTCGTTGTCCCCCATCTTTTCCCGGAACATCAGGCCTTGCTCGCGCTCGGCCTCGGTCTTGGCGACTTCTGCCTTGATCAGGTGGATGCCGATGTTGAGCTGGGTGGTGGGAAACTTGCGCACCTGTGGCGTCTGGGCCTGGGCGCTGGAGAGGCAGGCGAGCGCCAGCAGGGTGGCGGCGCTGCGGACGAAAAAGCGGGAAAGAGGATGGTGGCGCATGTTCGGATTCTATGGATATCGGTTCGTGCAGGGATCAGCAGCATAGCAGGTGCCGGGCGATGGTGGATGGCCCGGGGATGCGCGCAAAGTGCGCGCCCATGAAAAAAGGCAGGACCAGCCTGCCTTTTTCGTCATGCGGACGCTAATTACTTAGCTTCAGCTGCCTTCTTTGCCTTCTTTGCCTTCTTGGCTTTCTTTGCCTTCTTGGCCTTCGGAGCAGCGGCTTCAGCCTTCGGCGCTTCCGGAGCGGCCGGAGCTTGTGCGAAAGCAGCAGTTGCGAACAGACCAGCGATCAGAGCGGCGATCAATTTTTTCATTTTGCGTCCTTCAATTCAACATGTTAGGGATGTGAGGCAAACGATGATTCGAGCGAATCACTGTCAATAACGGCAGCGGCTTGCATAGGTTGACAGTATTCTTCATATTTTTAAGAGTTCTTGCCAAGAAAATATGATGTACGATCAGAAAAAACATTGTCATTAACGTAATTTTTCCGATTTGCGCCCCGCTATCCCTGCCGCTCCAGCTCCAGTGGCTCTACTTCCCGCCATTCGCCCGGCATGACCGGGTGGGTCGCCAGCGAGAATGGCCCGATGGCAATGCGCACCAGGCGCAGGGTCGGCAGGCCGACGGCAGCGGTCATGCGCCGTACCTGCCGATTCTTGCCTTCGCTGATGGTCAGGGCGATCCAGCTGGTCGGCTGGTTCTGGCGCTGGCGGATGGGCGGGTTGCGCGGCCACATCCAGCCCGGTTCCTCAATCAGCCGGGCCTGGCTGCCCTGTGTCACGAAATCGCCCAGGTCCAGCGGCTGGCGCAGCTTGTCCAGGGCCTCGGGGGAGGGCTGTCCTTCGACCTGGGCCAGGTAGGTCTTGGGCAACTTGCGGCGCGGATGGGCGATGGCGTGCTGCAGCTTGCCGTCATCAGTGAGCAGGAGCAAGCCTTCGCTGTCGGCGTCCAGCCTGCCTGCCGGGTAGACGTTGGGAATGTCGATGTAATCGGCCAGCGTCTGGCGTTCGGGATGGGCCGAGAACTGGCTCATCACCTGGAAGGGTTTGTTCAATAAGATCAGGGGCATGCGCTAGTGTCGCAAAAACATGGCGCTGCGTAAAATCCTGATGCATAATCGATTAGTATGTCCTGTGTCTTATATAAGACTTGGATCGAACTCGGATTGCGGCGAACTGGAATTTCCCGGGCTCAAATCCCGGAAATCTCTTAAAATTCCCCGCTTGCATGGCAATTCAGGCAATGGTCGCTGCTTTGCCTGCTCCTGCCTGCCGCTGATACCTATACAGGCCACGCTCGCCTCAACCGTCGGAGAACACGATGTCGTACCAACATATCCAGGTGCCTGCAGAAGGGCGCAAGATCACCGCCAACGCCGATGACACTCTTAATGTCCCCAACAATCCCATCATCCCCTACATCGTAGGTGATGGCGTGGGCGTGGACGTCACGCCGGTCATGCTCAAGGTGGTCAATGCGGCAGTGGAAAAGGCCTATGGCGGCGCGCGCAAGATCCACTGGATGGAGATCTATGCAGGCGAAAAAGCCACCCGCCTGTATGGTTCGGATGTCTGGTTGCCCGAAGAGACGCTGGCCGTGCTGAAGGAATACCTGGTGGCGATCAAGGGTCCGTTGTCCACGCCCGTGGGCGGAGGCATCCGTTCGCTCAACGTGGCCATGCGCCAGCAGCTGGACCTGTATGTCTGCCTGCGCCCGGTGCGCTACTTCAAGGGCGTGCCGTCGCCGCTGCGTGAGCCTGAGAAGACCGACATGGTGATCTTCCGCGAGAACTCCGAAGACATCTACGCCGGCATCGAATGGGCCGCCGGTACGCCCGAAGTCAACAAGCTCATCGACTTGCTGACCCGCGAAATGGGCGTCAAGAAGCTGCGTTTCCCGGAGTCTTCTGCACTCGGCATCAAGCCGGTCTCGCGGGAAGGTACCGAGCGTCTCGTGCGCCAGGCCATCCAGTACGCCATCGACCACGACAAGCCCTCGGTGACGCTGGTGCACAAGGGCAACATCATGAAGTTCACCGAAGGCGCGTTTCGTGACTGGGGCTATGCGCTAGCAGCGCGCGAGTTCGGCGCCGAGCTGATCGACGATGGTCCGTGGATGCGCCTGAAGAACCCCAAGACCGGCCGCGCCATCATCGTCAAGGACGCCATCACCGACGCCTTCTTCCAGCAGGTGCTGATGCGTCCGGCTGAATACAGCGTCATCGCCACGCTGAACCTGAACGGCGACTACATCTCCGACGCCGTGGCGGCGCAGGTGGGTGGCATCGGCATTGCGCCCGGAGCCAACATGTCCGACTCGGTAGCCGTGTTCGAAGCCACCCATGGCACCGCGCCCAAGTATGCCGGCAAGGACTACGTCAATCCCGGCTCCATCATCCTTTCGGCCGAGATGATGTTGCGCCACATGGGCTGGATCGAAGCCGCCGACCTCATCATCAGCGCCATGCAGAAGTCGGTCTCGTCCAAGCGCGTGACCTATGACTTCGCCCGCCTGCTGGAGGGAGCTACCCAGGTCTCGTGCTCGGGCTTTGGCGACGTCATGATCGAGAATATGTGATCGCAGGATGAGGAATGAAACAGCCGGGCGCATTCCCCGGCTGTTTTTGTCTGTGGTGGTTGTGGTGAAGTGGTAGCACGGCATTGACCGGCGGAAATGAAAAAAGCCCCGCGAGCGGGGCTTTTCAGAGAAAACCGGGGTTTAGGCGGCGTTCTGGATGTTCGATGCTTGCTTGCCCTTCGGGCCTTGCGTGACGTCAAACTGGACTTTTTGACCTTCTTTCAGGGTCTTGAAGCCGTTCATCTGAATTGCGGAGAAGTGGGCGAACAGATCTTCGCCGCCGTCATCCGGAGTGATAAAGCCGAAGCCTTTGGAATCGTTGAACCACTTGACAGTACCTGTTGCCATAAAAGCATCTTTCAAATATAAACTATCACACGAGCCGTTAAAGCAAGAAACATCGCGCGTCACGCAGCCCCACTTAAACCGTGCCCCCTTCTATCGGCCAACAGTAACAAGATGTAACTGATTTCCGATGAAATTCCATTGTTCTCGGTCGAAATGCAAAAGTCAAGCTGTTTTCAGATTTAAGTTTGTAGGCTTGTTTGTTTGATGGGGGGCGCGGCCCTTGATTTAGGATAAATCATCGTCATCTGCGCAAGGTCCGGAAAACGCGTAATATCTATCTCATCTAGATCTTACGTGATCATTGTGCGTTGCACAGCTTATGATGGTCGAACAAACGCATGGCAACCAAGCACGAAAATGATGGAGGTACCGTCCTCGAACGGCAGGAGTCCAAACTCAAGCCGCCGCCGATGTACCAGGTGTTGTTGTTGAACGATGACTATACGCCGATGGAATTCGTCGTCGCCGTCATCCAGCAGTACTTCAACAAGGACCGTGAAACCGCGACGCAGATCATGCTCAAGGTTCACCGAGATGGGAAGGGAATGTGTGGTGTGTATCCCAAGGATATCGCATCCACAAAAGTGGAACTCGTTTTAACCCACGCTCGAAAGGCAGGGCACCCCCTGCAATGCGTGATGGAGGAAGCATGATTGCGCAGGAACTCGAAGTCAGTTTGCATATGGCCTTTGTCGAAGCCAGACAATCGCGTCATGAATTCATTACCGTGGAGCATCTGCTGCTGGCTCTGCTGGACAACCCGTCGGCCGCCGAAGTCTTGCGCGCCTGCTCGGTGAACATTGACGATCTGCGCAAGACGCTGACCAATTTCATCACCGACAACACCCCCACGGTGCCTGGCACCAACGAGGTGGATACCCAACCCACGCTGGGCTTCCAGCGCGTGATCCAGCGCGCCATCATGCACGTGCAGTCGGCTTCCAACGGCAAGAAGGAAGTCACCGGCGCCAATGTGCTGGTGGCGATCTTCGGCGAGAAGGATTCGCACGCGGTCTACTACCTGCACCAGCAGGGCGTGACCCGTCTGGACGTGGTCAACTTCATCTCGCACGGGGTGCGCAAGGACCAGCAGGCCGATCCGCAGAAGGCCCCGGAAGGCGCGGAAGACGTGCAAGCCGAAGGCCAGCAGAAGGAAAGCCCGCTGGACCAGTTCACCCAGAACCTGAACAAGGCCGCCGCCGAAGGCAAGATCGATCCGCTGATCGGGCGCGAGTCCGAAGTCGAGCGCGTGATCCAGACGCTGTGCCGTCGTCGCAAGAACAACCCGCTGCTGGTGGGCGAGGCTGGCGTGGGCAAGACCGCCATCGCCGAAGGCCTGGCCTGGCGCGTAACGCAAGGCGATGTGCCCGAGATTCTGAAGAATGCCGTCGTCTATTCGCTGGACATGGGCGCGCTGCTGGCCGGCACCAAGTATCGTGGCGACTTCGAGCAGCGTCTGAAGGCCGTGTTGAAGCAATTGAAGGACAGCCCCAACGGCATCCTCTTCATCGATGAAATCCACACCATCATCGGTGCGGGTTCGGCTTCCGGCGGCACGCTGGACGCGTCCAACCTGTTGAAGCCGGCGCTGTCGAGCGGTCAACTGAAGTGCATCGGCGCGACTACCTACACCGAATTCCGTGGCGTCTTCGAGAAGGACCACGCGCTGTCGCGTCGCTTCCAGAAGATCGATGTGAACGAACCGACCGTGGAGCAGACCGTGCAGATCCTGCGCGGCCTGAAGTCCAAGTTCGAGGAACACCACGGCGTGAAGTATTCTGCTTCGGCCCTGACCTCGGCGGCCGAACTGGCGGCGCGCTTCATCAATGACCGTCACCTGCCCGACAAGGCCATCGACGTGATCGACGAAGCCGGTGCTGCCCAGCGCATCCTGCCCAAGTCCAAGCAGAAGAAGACCATCGGCAAGCCGGAAATCGAGGAAATCATTTCCAAGATCGCCCGCATCCCGCCGCAGTCCGTGAACCAGGATGATCGCGCCAAGCTGCAGACCATCGACCGCGACCTGAAGAACGTAGTGTTCGGCCAGGACCCGGCCATCGAAGCGCTGTCGTCGGCCATCAAGATGGCCCGTGCCGGCCTGGGCAAGACCGACAAGCCGATCGGCTCCTTCCTGTTCTCCGGCCCGACCGGCGTGGGCAAGACCGAAGTGGCCAAGCAACTGGCCTTCATCCTCGGTATCGAGCTGGTGCGTTTCGACATGTCCGAGTACATGGAGCGACATGCGGTGAGCCGCCTGATCGGCGCGCCCCCCGGCTACGTCGGTTTCGACCAGGGTGGCCTCTTGACCGAAGCCGTCAACAAGAAGCCGCATGCCGTGCTGCTGCTGGATGAAATCGAGAAGGCGCACCCCGACATCTTCAACATCCTGTTGCAGGTGATGGACCATGGCACGCTGACCGACAACAACGGCCGCAAGACCGACTTCCGCAACGTGATCATCATCATGACCACCAATGCGGGCGCCGAGAGCCTGCAGAAGCGCACCATCGGCTTCACTGAGAAGAAGGAAGCCGGCGACGAAATGGCGGACATCAAGCGCATGTTCACCCCGGAGTTCCGCAACCGTCTGGATGCCATCATCAGCTTCCGCCCGCTGGACGAGGAAATCATCCTGCGCGTGGTCGATAAGTTCCTCATGCAGCTGGAAGAGCAACTGCACGAGAAGAAGGTGGAAGCCGTCTTCTCCGACAGCCTGCGCAAGTTCCTGGGCAAGAAGGGCTTCGATCCGTTGATGGGGGCGCGCCCGATGTCGCGCCTGATCCAGGACCTGATCCGCAAGGCGCTGGCCGACGAACTGCTGTTCGGCAAGCTGGTCAGCGGTGGCCGCGTGACGGTGGAGATGGACGACAAGGACCAGATCAAGCTGGAATTCCCCGAAGGCGACGATTCGTCTCCGCCGGAAGAACCGCAAGAGAAGCTCGAAGTCGAATAAGCCTCATCAAGCAAGCCATGCAAGCCACGCCGGGAAACCGGCGTGGCTTTTTTGTTCGGCAGTTCGGAGCGCCTTCGATACGCCGTTGCGCGGCTACTCAGGTCGAACGGGAGTCAATGTGCAATGCCAAGGAATTTGCGGTCTGATGATCGTTCGACCTGAGTAGCGGCAACGCCGCGTATCGAAGCCTGTCCTGACCCTGCCGAAGGCGCGCGCCTCAGTAAGCGATCAACAAAAACAAAAACGGCGCGGTCTTCACCGCGCCGTCTTCAAGTCGATCTCATCAACACCAGCTGATCAAGGCACCAGCGGCTTGCCCGCCTCCTGCTTGGCCTTCACGATCTGCGTGACCTTCTCGATCATCGCCAGGCGATAGGTGGTAGAAGGATGCAGCGCCGTATAGCCATTGGGTACGCTGGCCGGATACTGGTCCGCCAGGCGCTTCCAGAAGGCCGGCACGTTGTCGATGCTATAGCCAGCCCGCGCCAGCAGGTACAGCGACAGCGTATCCGCGGCGGCATCGAGGTCCTGCGGATAGACGCGGATACCCGCGGTGCCGGCGGTCGTGGTCGGGTCCGGATGCGGCAGCAGCAGGTTGTCGATCACTTCGGCGATGGTTGAGACCATGCGCTGGCGGATCGCATGACCGAGGATGTTGTGCGCCATGTCCTTGGCGATCAGATAGGCCAGTTCGTCATCGGACTGGGTGAACTTGAGCATGCCCCGAGTGATGAGCACGCGGCGGCCATCGGCATAGGTATTGACGTTGCTGGCATTGCCCAGCTCGATGCTGAAGGCGCAGGCGAAGGTCAGCGGCACATTCACGGTGCTGGTCTGGCCATTGCGCTGTACGCCCAGGGCGATCGGCGCTTTCTTGACCACCAGCGGGCTCAACAGCACGGCGGCCTGGCGCTCGGCGTCGGTGCCTTGCGGCATGGGCTTGCCCGCCACCGAGACGAGCAGATCGCCACGCTGGATGCCCGCCTGTTGCGCGCCGCTGCCAGGCAGCACGCCGGTCACTTGCAGACGGTCGTCATAGCCCAGGCTGCGCGCCGTATCGGCATACTCGATGGGGAAGGAATAGCGGTTCTTGGCCGTGAAGCCCAGCAGGTTGCGGGCATTGCCGCGGCACAGCTGGGCGTTGCTGGTCAACAGCGGGGCGGCCACACGGTAGAGGCGGTCCTGCTGCGCGATCAGCTCCTGCAACTGCTGCTGCTGGGGAGTGGTGGCCACCGGCTTGGGTGGCTGTGCCGTGGCGGTGGGCCAGGTCGTCGAGGGCGGGCTGCTGACGGTCGGTTCCTGCGTAGCACAGGCGGCCAGCAGGGCCAGTGGCGCCAGGGCGGCCAGGGTCTTCAGTTTCTGCCACGGGGATTGGGGCAGGGGGGATATGAGCATGCGGTTCTCCATCAGTGTTTGCCTGTGCTGCCGAAACCGCCGGCGCCGCGTTCGCTGCTGTCGAATTCCTCTACCACATTGAAACCGACCTGCAGGACCGGCACGATCACCAGCTGCGCCAGACGTTCCATGGGGTTTAGGACAAACTCGGTACTGCCGCGGTTCCATGTCGAGACCATCAACTGGCCCTGATAATCCGAATCGATCAGCCCCACCAGGTTGCCCAGCACGATGCCATGCTTGTGGCCCATGCCGCTGCGCGGCAGGATCACGGCTGCGTAGTTGGGATCGGCCAGATGGATCGCCAGGCCGGTCGGGATCAGGTGGGTGGAACCCGGCGCCAGCGTCAGCGGCGCATCGATGCAGGCCCGCAGGTCCAGGCCAGCGCTGCCGGGGGTGGCGTAGGCAGGCAGCTGGTCTTTCATGCGGGGGTCGAGGATCTTGATGTCGATGGTCTTCATGGATGCTTGGTCGAGTTCAAAAGGGTACAAAAAAACACGGCCTGCGAGGCTGGTGGCCGGCAGGCCGCTAGGGCTCAGGCCGCCAGGCGGCGCGCGATCTCGCGCACCAGCTGGCGGGCCAGGGTCTGCTTGTCTGCACGCGGCAGCGCCGTATGGCCCTGGGCGTCGAACAGCATGAGCGCATTGTCGTCGCGGCCAAAGGTCTGGTGGCCGATGTTGCCGACCAGTAGCGGAATGTTCTTCTTGACCCGCTTGGCCGCGCCATATTGCTCCAGGTTCTCCGATTCGGCGGCGAAGCCCACGCAATACGGGCGCTGGGGCAGGGCGGCCACGGTGGCCAGGATGTCGGGATTCTGGACAAAGTGCAGCTCTGGCGTATCCCCGTCGTTCTGCTTCTTGAGCTTCTGCGCGCTGGCATTGGCCACACGCCAGTCAGCCACGGCGGCCACCGCCACGAACAGGTCCTGTCCGGCTACCTGGGCCATGACCGCATCATGCATCTGCTGCGCCGTCTGCACGTCCACGCGGCGCACGCCGTAGGGAGTGTCCAGCGCCGTCGGTCCGGACACCAGGGTGACCTCCGCGCCGGCCTCACGGGCGGCCCGGGCAATCGCATAGCCCATCTTGCCGGAAGACAGATTGGTGATCCCTCGCACCGGATCGATCGGTTCGAAGGTCGGCCCGGCCGTCAATAGCACGCGGCGGCCTGCCAGCAGCTTGGGCTGGAAGGCGGCGACGATCTCTTCCAGCAGTTGCACCGGCTCCAGCATGCGGCCTTCGCCGACCTCGCCACAGGCTTGCGCACCGGCGTCCGGTCCCAGCAGCAGGATGCCGTCTTCCTTGATTTGGCGTACGTTGCGTTGCGTGGCCGGGTTCTGCCACATTTCCACATTCATGGCCGGTGCCACCATCAGCGGCACCCTTGCAGGACGAGCCACGCACAGGGTGGAGAGCAGGTCGTCGCAGGCGCCATGGGCCAGCTTGGCGATGAAGTCGGTGGAGCAGGGCACGATCACCACCGCGTCGGCATCGCGGGTGAGATTGATGTGCGGCATGTTGTTGTCCATGCGCGCATCCCACTGGTCGGTATAGACCGGATTGCCGGTGAGCGCCTGCATGGTGACGGCGGTCATGAAATGGGTGGCCGCTTCGGTCATCACCACATGGACAGCGGCGCCGGCGCGGCCCAGTTCGCGCGCCAGCATGGCCGCCTTATAGCAGGCCACGCCGCCGGTCAGGCCCAGTACGATTTTCTTGCCAGCCAGATCCATTGCTTGCTCCTTGATGTGGCGCGCCGCAGGCTTACTTCCTGGAGACGCGGCGCAGTTCATCCACGACGAACAATACCGCACCCACGCAGATCGCACTATCGGCGATGTTGAAGGCCGGCCAGTGCCAGTTGCCCACGTAGACATCGAGGAAATCGATCACATGGCCATAGACCACGCGGTCGATCACGTTGCCGATCGCACCGCCCAGGATCAGCGCCAGCGCCCAGCAGAACATACGCTGGCCGGGATGCTTGCGCAGCAGGTGGATGATGAACACGGCCGCACCGATGCCGATGGCGGTGAACAGATAGCGCTGCCAGCCGCCACTGGCGGCCAGGAAGCTGAAGGCCGCGCCCTTGTTGTAGACCAGCACCAGGTTGAAGAAACCGGTCACCGGCAGCGATTCACCGTAGTGGAACAGTTTGAGGATGGTGATCTTGGAGAGCTGGTCCAGCAGCAGCACGATGGTGGCGATGCCCAGCCAGGGCAGCAGCCCTTGGGTGGAAGAGGAAGCGCCGGGAGAGGAAGAGCGTTTTTTGGTTGCCATGGATGTTCTTGTTTGATGAGGCTGCCCGCTGCGTGAAGTCGCAGCGGGCAGCTTGCAAGGCGGTCCTGCCCGGATCAGGCGAACTGCCGCTTCTCGCCCTGGCCGAACAGGTTGCTGACGCAGCGGCCGCACAGGCCCGCATGCTCGGCATGAGACCCGACATCGGCGCGATAGTGCCAGCAGCGTTCACATTTCTGATGCGTCGAGGGGGTGACCACCACAGCTTCTTCTTCCGCCGAAGCCACGCGGGTCACGCGGGCCGCCGAGGTGATGAGCACGAACTTCAGGTCATCGCCCAGGCTTTCCAGCAGCGCCGCCTTCTCGCCCGCCACCTTCAGTTCCACCTCGGCCTGCAGGGACGAACCGATGCTGCCAGCGATACGCACTTCTTCCAGCTGCTTGGTCACGGCGGCGCGCACTTCGTGCAGCACCGCGAACTTGGCCAGCAGGCCTTGCGCATCGGCCACTTCCGGCAGAGCGTAATAGACCTGCGAGAAGATGGTCTCGCCGCTGGCCTCGAAGGCTTCCTTGCCGGCGAAGAAGCTCCAGGCTTCCTCGGCGGTGAAGGACAGGATCGGAGCCATCAGGCGCAGCAGCGACTGGGTGATATGCCAGACGGCAGTCTGCGCCGAGCGGCGTGCCGCCGAATCCACGCCACTGGTGTAGAGGCGATCCTTGAGGATGTCCAGGTAGAAGCCGCCCAGGTCTTCCGAGCAGTACATCTGCAGCTTGGCCACCACCGGGTGGAATTCATAGGTCTCGAAGTGCGCCAGCACCTCCGCTTGCAGGCGCGCCATGTTGGCGATGGCGTAGCGGTCGATTTCCAGCAGCTCGGCCATCGGCACGGCGTGTTGCGCTGGGTCGAAGTCGGAGGTGTTGGCCAACAGGAAGCGCAGGGTGTTGCGGATGCGGCGGTAGGCTTCGGTGACGCGCTTGAGGATTTCCTCCGAGATCGAGATCTCGCCGGAGTAGTCGCTGGAGGCGACCCACAGGCGCAGGATTTCGGCACCCAGCGAGTCGGCCACCTTTTGCGGCTCCACGCCGTTCTTGAGCGACTTCGACATCTTGCGGCCTTCGCCATCCACCACGAAGCCGTGCGTGAGCAGCGCCTTGTAGGGGGCGCGGCCGTTGAGCATCGACGAGGTCAGCAGCGAAGAGTGGAACCAGCCGCGGTGCTGGTCCGAGCCTTCCAGGTAGAGGTCCGCCGGGAACTGCAGCTCTTGCCTGTGCGAGCCGCGCAGCACGGTCTGATGGGTCGAGCCGGAGTCGAACCAGACGTCCAGCGTGTCCTTGTTCTTCAGGTATTGGTCGGCCTCGTCGCCCAGCAATTCCTTGGGATCGAGCGCCTGCCAGGCTTCGATGCCGCCTTGCTCAATGCGCTGGGCGATCTGTTCCAGCAATTCGGGCGTGCGCGGATGCAGTTCGCCCGTTTCCTTGTGGACGAAGAAGGCCATCGGCACCCCCCACTGGCGCTGGCGCGACAGGGTCCAGTCCGGACGGTTGGCGATCATGCCGTGCAGGCGCGCCTTGCCCCAGCCGGGGAAGAAGGCGGTGTCCTCGATGCCTTGCAGCGCGGTCTGGCGCAGGCTGGGGCCGCCATCCTTGGGCGTGTTGTCCATGCTGGCGAACCATTGCGAGGTGGCGCGATAGATGATGGGGCTCTTGTGGCGCCAGCAGTGCATGTAGCTGTGGCTGAACATGACCAGCTTGAACAGCGAGCCCATTTCCTCGAGCTTGTCGCAGATGGGCTTGGAGGCTTCCCAGATGGTGAGTCCCGCAAACAGCGGCAGCCAGGACGCATAGCGACCATCGCCCATGACCGGGTTGAGGATGTCGTCATCCTTCATCCCGTGCGCCTTGCAGGAGATGAAGTCTTCGATACCGTAGGCCGGCGACGAGTGGACGATGCCGGTACCGCTATCGGCCGTCACGTAATCACCCAGGAACACTGGCGACAGACGGTCGTAGCCCGCGTCGGCCTTGGCCAGCGGATGATGGAAGCGGATCAGCGAGAGCTTCTCGCCGGTGGTGGTGGCGATGATCTTGCCTTCCAGGCCGAAGCGCTCCAGGCAGGAGGCCACCAGGTCCTTGGCCAGGATCAGCAGTGTGGCTTGGCCATTGCGGCTGGTTTCCACCAGCGCGTATTCGAATTCGGGATGCACGTTCAGCGCCTGGTTGGCCGGGATGGTCCAGGGCGTGGTGGTCCAGATGACGATATAGCCGTGGCGGGTCGGCAGCTCGGTCAGGCCGAAGGCGGTGGCGAGCTTGTCATGTTCGGCGAAGGGGAAGCCGACGTCGATGGCCGGGTCGCGCTTGTCCTGGTATTCCACCTCGGCTTCGGCCAGGGCCGAGCCGCAGTCGAAGCACCAGTTCACCGGCTTCAGGCCACGATAGACATAGCCCTTCTCCAGGATCTTGCCGAGCGCGCGCAGCTCGTCGGCTTCATTGGAGAAGTTCATGGTCTTGTAAGGGTTGTCCCATTCACCGAGTACGCCCAGGCGGATGAAATCCTTCTTCTGCAGCTCGATCTGTTCATTGGCGTAGGCGCGTGCCTTGGCTTGCACCTCGGCCACCGGCAGGTTCTTGCCGTACTTCTTCTCGATCTGGATCTCGATGGGCATGCCGTGGCAATCCCAGCCCGGTACGTATTGCGCGTCGAAGCCGGCCATGTTGCGCGCCTTGACGATCATGTCCTTGAGGATCTTGTTGACGGCATGGCCCAGATGGATCTCGCCGTTGGCATACGGGGGCCCGTCATGCAGGATGAACTTGGGACGACCTGCCGATGCCTTGCGGATGCGCTCGTAGACCTTCTTCTCCTGCCATTGCTTGACCCATTGCGGCTCGCGCTTGGCGAGGTCGCCGCGCATGGGGAAGGCGGTCTCGGTCATGTTGACCGGGTACTTGGAGGGGGCTTTGCCGGCTTTTTCCGGTTTGCCGGGCTTGGCGGAGGATTCGTTGTTGGACATGACAAGGCTTTCGTTGAATGCAGGTTGATTCGACAGCCGCGCGCGGCAGGATGCGCGCTGGCGAGATGCAGGATGGGGCGGCTGGACAGCAGCGGGAGCAGGGCTCCGGCTGCCGCCCAGCGTTCAAATTCGGTCGGTGGCCGAGACGGCGAAACCGGCGTTCTCGCGGAACCAGGCGCGCGCATGGTCCACATCGCGCGCGATGGCGGCCGTCAGCGTGGGCAGATCGACGTACTTCTCTTCGTCGCGCAGCTTCCTGAGGAATTCCACGCGCACCAGCTTGCCGTAGCAATCGCCCTTGAAGTCCAGCAGATGGGTCTCCAGCAGCACCCGGCCGCTGTCGTCCACCGTCGGGCGCACGCCCAGGCTGGCCACGGCCGGCAGCGGCTGCTCGGCCAGTCCATGCACCTGCACCACGAAGATGCCCGAGAGCGCCGGATGCTTGTGGCCCACGCGCATGTTCAGCGTAGGGAAGCCGATGGTGCGGCCCAGCTTCTTGCCGTGGACGACGCGGCCGCTGATGGCGTAGGGATGGCCCAGCAACTGGCGTGACAGGTCGAAATCGGCTTGGGCCAGGGCGGCGCGCACGGCCGAAGAGGAAATGCGTACGCCGGCATTGGTCACCGTGGGCAGTGCGTGGACCTCGAAGCCGTACTGCTTGCCGGCTGCGATCAGGGTGTCCAGCGTACCGGCGCGGCGTGCGCCAAAGCAGAAGTCGTCGCCCACCATGAGCCAGCGCACGTGCAGGCCCTGCACCAGGATCTTCTTGATGAAGTCTTGCGGGGAGAGGGCGGCGAAATGGCTGCCGAAGTGTTCCACCACCACGCGGTCGATGCCGGAGTTGGCCAGTGCTTCGAGCTTGTCGCGCAGGTTGGCGATGCGCGCCGGGGCGCGTTCGGGCGTGCCGGCCAGTTGGGCGAAGAATTCACGCGGATGCGGCTCGAAGGTCATCACCGCCGCGTCCAGCACCAGTTTGCCGGCGGCCTCGCGCACGCGCGCCAAGAGAGCCTGGTGGCCCAGATGCACGCCGTCGAAATTGCCGATGGTCAGCGCGCACGGGGCGCGCGATTCGGCTGTGGGAAGTCCGCGAAATACCTTCATTGAGCCGCTGGATAGATGCGCTGTTGCAAAAGCCTTCCATTATAAATGGTTTCGGAGGCTTTCCCTGATTTGGTGGCGGGATCGGGGCGATCAAGCTGCCAGGCGCGGATATCCAAGGCAGTTTCCATGTTTCTTTGGTGAAATATTTGAGGCTGGTTGATTCCTTCTGAGGGCATGCGTAACGGTTGGGATGCCAGATACCCAAAGTACCCAAGTTGCGCTGGGCCAGCGTATTCCCGACCTAAAAGGACGCCTTTGACTCTTTGCCGCAGGTTTTTCACCTTCTTGCTGAAGCCTTATTCACCCATCGCCAAGTGCTCCGGCCGCAACGGCGGTGGTCTCTGTCGCCCATCTATAGAGGTTGAAGATCAATCCATATTCGTACGCCTAGAACTGCGACGACGGCGTCTTCAAAAGTTTTTTAACAAATCCATCGGAATTGGATTCCAGAGGATGAGGGTGTTCATCTCGTCTGTGAAATGTCGGATCATCTTTTCTCTCCATTGGACCTTGTTCGATCATTGGCAGGGGAGAGAACAGTGCAATCTGGTGCTATCAAATGGTTTCGTGAACTAGCTTGTTATGTGGAGAGGAAATGAAAGAACGTTTGGTAAAGCTTCTTATGCTAGCGAGCATGATTACTCCTGTCGAAGCCATATCGAGTGCGGCAGACGAAGACGGCAGACGGATACCTGAGGTTCAATCCCAGGATGCAGAAAAATGTGAAACCAACAAGTTCGCGGTGGATGAGTCCCGTGAGGCTGCGGATGAAAAGCTGATACTCAACAGGAGAAAAGAATTCTTCAAACACATCTTCGACGCGAGAAATATCAGGGTGGCGAAAAGTGCGACCGCATTTAATTGGGACGTCAATTGGCCGGCTCAGCAAAAATACTGTCGCAAGTTGTCTGAAGAAATTTTCGTTAAGAAGGACATTACGTTCCCTGAGCCGATCTTCCGAAGTACCCTCGGAACCACGCGGCAATTGAAGGTCATTCTGGATGCCGCGGTGGCGCCTCGGCGTTGTAGTGATCTGGTGTCTTCGGCTGCGTTCAGTTTTTCTCCTTCCAAACCAGATGCTGTGATTGGCACCAACATCGATGCCAAGGGCTGGGAGGGCTACACCTTCCGCGCTTATTCGGAACGTATGCGGGATCGAACGAATATCTACGTTGAAATGTTGAAGCCCGACGGCTCAGAGCGGATTGATCCACAAAACACCGATGGGCCGGTTCCCGAATCCAAGATCATGGTGCATGGATTCTCGATATATCAGGAAAAAGATGGTGGAGGAGAGCCTGCAACTGAGAACTTGCAGATCCAAGGATGCTATGCCGATGATCCGTTCTACGCGCTAGGTTATCCATCCCATAGAGCGGCACTGCAGAGAGTTCTTCTGGCGCGGGTCGGAGGGCGGATCGTTGCATTGGAATTTGGTACCTATAGCCGGGAGAGATTCGCCGGTTTCCATGATATGAACGCCCATAAGTCCATTGGTAACGTTCAGTCCTTAAACGGACGTGCGGGAGAAGGATATGTCCTGGTGAAAGAGGTGGAAAAGGAGTTCTCAAGATACTGGTCTGTGACGAGCGCTGGAGAGACCTTCGGTGGGTACAGTCAGCCTATTGATATTCAATCTAAGGAGGATGCTTATAGTTATAGCTGCATCTTCAATTTCAGAAGGCCTAAGTGAAAATGCCTACGCAAAAAACTGAAAAGTACTTCTCTGAACTTGCTAATTTTCTGGAGAAGAGCGAGGGTAATCGTCCGATGGTTTATCTCGACAAGAATGGAAACCCGACGATTGGTATCGGAACTTTGCTTTACCAGAACAAGGTTGTTCAAGAAAAATCGGTTGCGCTTGTCGCAAAGGAATCTTCTGATCCGGAGCTGTTTAAGAAGGTAATGGCCGCAATTGTCAAAGCGAAGGGGGACGAAACGGAATTGGAAAAGTCGTTTGTGATGGGGACAGAGGGGGGGCAATCGAACGCTACTGAAGTTGAAGCAGGAAGACGGTCGTGGCGGAATTGTTGAAACGGATGTGTCAAAGCTCCTTTCTAAATCAGCCGCTTCTCGGGTGATGGAAATAGCGTCCCCAGACTATGAAGCCAACGTTAGGAAAATAGAGAAATTCCTCTCTAGTTCAGAGAAGGAATTCTCGTTCCCGCATAAACAGAGAATTGCCGTCTTTTCGAGAGTCTACAATGGGTTGCCGGAAAAAAAGTTCTGGAATGGCCTGGAGAGTGAAGATCCTGCCAGGATTGCAGAATTCTTCAGTGACGGTCGTGGTGGGAAGGGTAATACCGGACACTATAAGAGAACTATCGAAGAAATAGCGATGTTCAGCGGTAAGCCCCTGGTAAAGAGAGACGACGCTACTGGAATTTTGGGCAAGGATGCGCAGGAAAACCAGGTGTTTGTGGGATTCCGGAGTTTAGGAAAGGTCCCTGCTGGCCAAGACGCTGCTGAGATGGTTGCCTTCTCTATTAAAGAGAACAGCGATGGAACACGAATTCAAGAGCAAGTTAAGATTGATCTGCCCAAAAGGATGAGACGCGCAACTGATTTCGTCGATCAACAGACGGTTGACTACAATGAGGTACTTGAATCGCAGCGCAAGAAAAGTCAGCGTGATTCGTTGAAGATATCGGATGATGCTGAACGAGGCAGCACTCACAACGCTGTGTCGGCGAACTCGCCAATTCCAGTTGATGACGATGGATCGCATCGGCTTTCCCCGTCCAAAGTAAAGCTGAAGCACTAACATCTATACGAAGCCGTCTTGACGGGCGTCGGCACGCCAGGTGACCTAAACGCCGTGTCCAGGAGGTATTGAAGCTCACTGTCGTTCCGCCTCACAGGCGGAATCGACCGAGTATCTCGGTTAGGAGAAGCACGGCACCGGCACACGGCGATGCCCGCAATGGCACGACGCCCAAGCGCCTAAAAGGCCAGCATGGTGACGTCGAAATCCTCACGCGCCTCTCTTACAGCTGCGTCAACGCCGCCTCCGGTTCCTGCAACTGCCGCGCCTCGGCCAGCATCCAGATGGTGATCTTCCGGACTTCCAGCTTGCTCTGCGTGATATGAGCGCGCAGCAGGATCTGGGCTTCGGTGGCCTTGCGCTTGGCAATCAACTGCAGGATCTTGCCGTGTTCCTCGTAGGTGGCGTCGATGCGCTTTTTCTTCAGGAAGTCCAGCCGGCGCACGATGCGGATCTTTTCCGTGACCTCGGTATGTACCCGCGTCATCTCCTCATTGCCGGCCGCTGCGACCAGGTTGGTGTGGAAGGCCTCGTCGAGCTGGGCCACCTTGACCGCATCGGTCTGGCGCGCATCGGGTTCGGCCAGCCAGATGGCGTTCAATTGCGTCAGTTCAGCGCTGGCCTCCGGCTGGCTGCAGAGTCTGTCCAGCGCAGCCATTTCCAGCACGATGCGCAGGTCATAGAGATTATCGAGCCGGTCGAAGTCGATCGGACAGACCTTCCAGCCACGCCTGAAGCCCACTTCCAGATAGCCTTCGCGCTGCAGCCGGAACAGCGCATCGCGCAAGGGTGTGCGTGAGACGCCCTGGCGCTGCGCCATCTCGGTCTCGGTGAAATTGTCGCCCGGCAGCAGGCGGAAGCTGAAGATATCGTCCTTGAGCCGGTGATAGACCTGTTCGGCGAGCGCATTGGCGAGGGTGACAGTCATGGCGCGATCATTCGGATGTTCTTGGGGGAGTCAACTCAGGTCATCAAGCCCAAGTGGGCAGCTTCGGCTTCCTTGACCGGCAGCGCATAGTCACCGGTGCAGAGAATTCAGATAGTTGACCCAGCCGCCATGCCGGGTGATATCGGTGGCGCTGGCAAGGCCGGCCGGCTCGCAGATGAAGCCCTTGATGCTGCTGCCGTCTTCCAGCTCCACCGTGCCTATGCCCAGTGGCGCGGGAATGGCGGCCACGAAAGCGCCGAAATGGCGCAGCGGCATTTCCCAGACTTCCACGGCAATGGCTGCGCCGTCTGCGCCTTCGGTACGCGCCAGGCCCGGCTTGGGAGGCGCGCTGTTGGCCAGGGCATAGAGACGATAGCGCGGTGCGGTGCGGGTGCTGGCCAGACGGCGCGCGCCTGCTTCCAGCAACTGCCAGTTCAGCGGCTGGCCACTCAGATGGGCGCCGACCACGCACAGCCGGATCGTCTCTTCGGTGAAGGGCAGGGGCGCGCTAGCAATGGCGTCGGCCTGGGCCGCACCACCGAGCTGCTGCTGCAGGCGCGCTCCGGCTTCAGCCAGCAAGTGGTCGGCGCCGGCCGGACCGATCAGGGTCACGCCGGCGGGCAGGCCGTCGCTCCTCCACAGGCCGGGGATGGCCAGGGCGGACATGTCCATCAGATTGACGAAGTTGGTGTAGTAGCCCAGTTGCGAGTTGCGCCTTACCGGATCGGCCTGGACGTCGGCGATGGTAGGCATGCCGGTGGTAGTCGGCACCAGCATTAGGTCAGCGCCTTCCAGCAACTGCTCGGCCTGACGGCGCAGGTCGGCCAGGCGGTACTGGCCCTGGAAGGCTGCCACGGCGTCATAGTCGGCGGCCTGGGCGGTGATCTCGCGCACCACCGGATGCACGGCCTGCGGCTGCTCCACGAAGAAATCCCCCAGCGCCGCGCGGCGCTCGGCCACCCACGGCCCTTGATACAGCAAGCGCGCAGCATCGGCGAAGGGCGCAAAGGGAATCCGCGCCAGGGTTACTCCAGGCAGTTCGGCGATCCGGGTCAGGGTGCGGTCCCAGGCATCCTGGGCGGCCAGGTCGCCGTAGAACTCGGTGGCGGCCGGGATGGCAATGCGATAGCCCCGGCGCTTGAGCCCCAGCATGGGCAGCTTGCGCGCATAGGCGTCGGCAGCGTCGTAGCCGGCGGCGCTGTGCAGCACATGCCAGGCATCGGCGACGTCGTGGGCGAAGATGGAGATGCAGTCCAGCGTGCGGCAGGCCGGCACCAGGCCCTGCGTGCTAATCAGGCCCCGGCTGGGTTTGAGTCCGACCAGATGATTGAAGGCAGCGGGAATGCGCCCCGAGCCGGCGGTATCGGTGCCCAGCGCAAACATCACCTGGCCCAGCGCTACCGCCACAGCGGAACCGGAACTGGAGCCGCCCGAGACGTAATCCGGGGCAATCGCATTGCGCACCGCGCCGTAAGGCGAGCGCACGCCGACTAAGCCGGTGGCGAACTGGTCCAGGTTGGTCTTGCCCACCAGCAGCGCGCCGGCCGCCTGCAGGCGTTGCACGACCGTGGCGCTGGTCTCTGACACCCGGCTGAATTCGGGACAGGCCGCCGTGGTGGGCATGCCGCCCACATCGATGTTGTCCTTGACGGCAAAGGGGATGCCAAACAAGGGCATGCTCTCCAGGACCGCCTCGCCCTTGATCTGCCACATCAGGTCCAGCGCGGCGGCCTGCTGCTTCAGCTGATTGGCCGGCACACGGCTGATCCAGACTTCATCGCGGTCGGCCTGCTCGATCTGCGCCAGCAAGCTGGCCACGGTTTTGCCAGGGCTGCTGCTGCCATTGCGGTAGGCGGCCAGGGTGGCGGCGATGGTGGTGGGGGCAACGGGTCGTCGCTGAGTCAGGGAAGGGTACATTTTCGATATGCAAACTTTAATACAAGATGGCATATCGTTAAGCAGGAGCTGTGCCAGATCGATGTCCGGGCCTGGCCGGTCCGCGCAAAGCCAGGAAGAGAAAGGCTGGGCGGTCAGTCTTGCCGGGTGGGGCGGGTTTGCTCAGCAGGCCGGCGAAGGCCGCGTCGACTCAAAATCGGGGAGACCTGCGTTGCTTTGGGGAGGGCGCGATCAAGCTGCGCACGTTCAGGCAGCAGGCTGGCCCGTCGCGCCGCGAAAACCGCTCAGAGCTCGCCCCACACCGCGTTCAAAGCCGCCAGCGCGGCCAGCCCCGCTGTCTCGGTGCGCAGCACACGGCTGCCCATGGAGAGCATTAGCGCCCCTTGGGCGCAGGCCAGTTCCTCTTCTTCGTCGCTGAAGCCGCCTTCCGGGCCGACCACCAGCGTTACGGCCTGTGGTGGATGGTGGCGCGCCCAGCCCGACAAAGGCTCGGCGCCGCGCGGCGAGAGCAGGATGCGGCGGTGCAGGTCGCTCTGGGCGATCCAGCGCTTGAATTCGGTCACTTCCCCCAGATGGGGCAGGCGGTTGCGCCCGCATTGCTCGGCGGCGGCGTGGATGATGCCTTGCCAGTGCGCCTGCTTCTTCTCGGCACGCTCGCCCGAGAGCCGCACCACGCAACGCTGGGCGGCCAGCGGCTGCAGGGCGGTGGCGCCCAGTTCCACGGCCTTTTCCACGATCCAGTCCATCTTGGCGCCTTCCGGCAAGGCCTGGGCCAGGGTCAGCGCATAGGGCAGCTCGGCTTCGCGGGGGGAAAAGGTCTTCACTTGCGCGTGGGCGCGTTTCTTCTCGATGGCGCTCAGGGTGGCGGTGTATTCGCCGCCCTCGCCATTGAAGAGGGTGATGGCGTCGCCCGGCTGCAGGCGCAGCACGTGGATGTGATGGGCGATCTGCTCCGGCAGGACCAGGTCCGAACCGATACCGAGGGCTTGCGGGAGATGGAAACGGGGCATGGGCGGGTCCTGAGGGCAGTGAGCGGGGGAAACATTGTCAATACAGCCATGTGGCTGGCCCTGAATTTTAATCCCCCCGGCGCACTCTGGTAAAATACGGCCCCGCACTTGCCTCGGCCTTCCGGGGCGGGTGGATTGGCTTCAGAACCCCGATTTGTGCGCCAGGCGGCGCTTCCAGCAAAGCAAACTCAGACATCGACATGATTTCCACTCTCCCCACCGACAAGATGGCCAACGCGATCCGCGCGCTGGCGATGGACGCAGTTCAAAAAGCCAATTCCGGACACCCGGGCATGCCGATGGGGATGGCGGAAATCGCAGTAGCCCTGTGGGCCAAGCACTATCGCCACAATCCGGCCAATCCGCACTGGGCCAACCGCGACCGCTTCGTGCTCTCCAACGGCCACGGCTCCATGCTGCAATACACGCTGCTGCACCTGACCGGCTACGACCTGTCGATGGAGGACATCAAGTCCTTCCGCCAACTGCATTCCAAGACCGCTGGCCACCCCGAAGTGCACATCACCCCGGGTGTGGAAACCACCACCGGTCCGCTGGGCCAGGGCATCACCAATGCGGTGGGCATGGCGCTGGCTGAAAAGCTGCTGGCCGCCGAATTCAACAAGCCCGGCCTGGCCGTGGTCGATCACTACACCTACGCCTTCGTTGGCGACGGCTGCCTGATGGAAGGCATCTCGCACGAAGCCTGCTCGCTGGCCGGCGTCTTGAACCTGTCCAAGCTGATCGTGCTGTATGACGACAATGGCATCTCCATCGACGGTCACGTCGAAGGCTGGTTCAAGGACGACACCCCGAAGCGCTTCGAAGCCTACGGCTGGAACGTCATCCCGGCCGTGGACGGCCACAGCGTCGAAGCCGTCAGCGCCGCCATCCACCAGGCCAAGCTGGCCGACAAGCCGACCCTGATCTGCTGCCGTACCGTCATCGGCAAGGGTTCGCCCAACCTGGCCGGTACCGACAAGGTCCACGGCGCCGCCCTGGGCGACAAGGAAATCGCCGCCGTGCGCGAAGCGCTGGGCTGGACTTCCGCTCCCTTCGAGATCCCGGCCGATGTCTATTCCGCCTGGGATGCCAAGGCCACCGGTGCCGACTTCGAAGCGAGCTGGAAGCAGACCTTCGACACCTACGCCGCCCAATACCCGAGCGAAGCCGCCGAACTGCTGCGCCGCCTGAAGGGCGAACTGCCGGCCGCGTTCGCATCAACCGTGACCGCCTACATCAATTCCACGCTGGAAAAGAAGGAAACCATCGCCACCCGCAAGGCCAGCCAGAACGCCATCCAGGCCTATGCGCAGGCGCTGCCGGAATTCCTGGGCGGCTCGGCCGACCTGACCGGCTCGAACCTGACCAACTGGAAGGAATCGGTGGCCGTGCGCGCCGACCAGCGCGGCAACCACATCAACTACGGTGTG